>Ga0207881_1000151_pt1 | contig 40429 bp, 46 predicted proteins | sample MalvirmetagMSP97_FD_184227 | JGI IMG/M metagenome (GOLD analysis project Ga0207881, IMG submission 184227) | Marine viral communities from the Deep Pacific Ocean - MSP-97 (SPAdes) | ecosystem: Environmental > Aquatic > Marine > Oceanic | place: Pacific Ocean | collected 2011-05-03 | reverse complement strand
GGTAGCGCTGTATGTCGCCATATTCAGTCGTCTCGGTCTCGACGTGGGAGACTGTGATGGAGCGCCCGCCGATGATGATCTCTCTCACGCGTCCTCCTCGATCCGAACTGGCCAATCTACTCGGACTCGATTGGGTTCGCCTCGGCCATCACCCCGACGCGTCCTGGCCGAACGATGTCGTCGAATCCCGGGACGAACGCGATCGTTCCGAGCCGGGTCCAGTAGCTGATGAGCCATCGCTGGAGCAGGTCACGCTGTTCGTGGCGTTCGAAGAGTGTTCGTCCGGGATCCTCGATCGCGGCATCCCAATCATCGATCTCGAAGACCGCCTCGATGAGTTCGGCGCACGTCGGTCCGTTGCCATGTTCGTCCCACCAGGCCAACGTCAGCATGCCGGCGCGATTGGCGGTCGAAGTGCCGCCGGGCTCATCGATCGTCCCAAGGAGGGCGCCGAGGTACGGGTCCTCAGCCGCGGTCGCGAATGCCTCGTAGTGGTCCTCGGCAACGCTCATAGAGGAAGGATGCCATACCGATTAGGCATCCGAGGGCCTTCGTGAGTGTCTACTAGCGACGCGCCGTGGTTGCTTCCCACTGGATGGTGAAAGTTCCGGCTGCGCGTGCGTCTGCCTCTGCTTCAAGCCGTAGTGCGTAGTCCCATGTCGGGTGCACTGCGCGCTGATAGATCCTGATCCGCTCGGGGGTGACCTCATCCGTTCGCCGGACAAGCCCCAACTGCTTGAGGCGCTTCAGCAGGGCGTGGATGGTGCTGGTCGACAGCCCCGTGGCGGTTGCGACGGAGGGCGTGGAGAACTTTCCGTCGGGAGACCGTGCGATCTCGGCCATGAGCGCGAGCATGTGGTTGCTCCCGAAGGCAAGCTTCGAAAGCTCCTCGCTCTGTTCGCTCGGCACGGTCTCCACCGCCTCATTTTCGCATGAGGCGCTCAGCGCAGCAGGAGCATCGCAGGGCGTGGTCCGACGGCGTGGCGCGTGTTGTGTATCTGACTTCCCCAGCGTAAATGTCACATTCACTGCTTGCAGCCATCGGCATGCGAGAGAGCTCCAACGCGAAGAACTCGACCCGCGTGTCGAACCTCAAGAACAGTAGAGACCTCCGTACGTTAACGAATCAAGAGTTATGACTCATTGTTCGCGACTCGTAGGAGTTGACGTGCCAACATCGCCACCGCAGTACACGCTGCGACTCGACGGGAATGACCTCGAGCGGGGCGAACTCGCGGATCTCGAGGCTCGACACGTCTTCGAGGCCGAGCCTCGGCGGACGTTCCGCTGGCATCGGGGACAGCGGCACTACCCAGGGCGCTACTGGTGCGCCACTACGGAAGGCTTCGTCGGGTACGAGAGTCGCCTCGAGCTCGCGGCGCTTCTCCTCGAGGACTTCGACCATCGGGCGGTTCGGATCGCATCGCAGCCGTTTGAGTTGATCGCCGATCGAGACGGTGTTGAGCGAAGCTACGTGCCTGACTACATGATCGAGCACGATGACCATCGCTTCACGGTGATCGAGGTCAAGCCGAAGCGCCGGCTGGAAGACCCGGAGATCGCGGGTGCTCTCCGGTGGGCGGGCGACATCGTCCAATCCCGCGGATGGGGATATCGGATCGTCACCGAACCCGACCCGGCGTTGCTCTCCAACGTCCGGTTCCTTGCGGGCTACAGGCGTCCATGGCAGTTCCCTCAGCGAGACGTCGACCTGGTCGAAGAAGCCACTCGCGAGGCACCCACACTCGGCGCGGGTCTACGGAGTGCTGGCGCCGCCTTGCGTGACGCTCCCTATGCGCGAGCGGTCGTGCTGCACCTGCTCTGGCGCCGCTCGATTCTCTGCGACCTCACCTCCGCCCTTGCCAACCACACCGCATTGGAGACGCCATGAGCCACACCTTCGACATCCGCATCGGAAGCACCGTCTCGTTCGACGGCAGTCTCTGCACTGTCATCGAGATCGCCGGCGACGCCCTTGTCCTCGTCGACGGCGCGAAGAAGACCCGACGCGTGCGACTCGTCGAACTTCTGCGCGACGCCACGGATGCGTTCGGGATACCGTCCGAGGAGGTTGCACTCACACCGCTCGCCCTGATCTGGGCGGACGCGACGGAGGCGCAACGCGATGAGGCGCGAACAAAGGCCGCGCACATCCGCGAGATGCGCACGGGCTTCGCGTCGGGGCTGCCGACACTCGCTCAGCCGCACGAGCCGCGACCGGAGTACAACCCGAAGCTCACAACCATCCACGAGCGCCGCCGCACAAAGGCTGCAGAGCTCGGTGTCAGCCCGAAGACGCTGAAGCGCTGGGACGATCGGTTCGACGAAGGTGAAGATCTCGCGCTGCTCGACTTCCGGAAGACATCGTGGACGCCGGCGCTCTCCGGCCTCGATCCGCGCTGGGTCGACATGTGCCGCCGCGTCGTCGAGGAGAACGTGCGCGGCGCCAAGCGCAGCGTCACGACCACGCTCGCGATCGTGCTGGCAAGGGTCAACCGGGAGTACCCGGATGCCGATGTGCGGATCCCCTCCGATTCGACCGCTCGCGACGCGGTCGCCGAACTCACCCGTGGCAAGGGGACGTTCGGCGCGAGCATGCGCGCGCAACGATCCATCGACACACGGCCGCCCGTGCCGTACGGACGGTTGGTTGCGACAAGACCCGGTGAGTACGTCGTCCTCGACACCACACCCCTCAATGTCTTCGGCGTCGCGCCGGTCACCGGCAAGTGGATGCGCGCCGAGCTGACCGTCGCCCTCGACCTCTACGACAGATCCATCCTCGGCCTCCGTCTTGCACCCATCTCCACCAAGGCGGTCGACGTGGCGGGCGTGCTGATGGAGGCTCTCTCACCCCGCGAGATGCCGGCCGAGTGGGGCGACCGAGCCACCTGGCCCTTCCATGGCGTGCCGGAGAACATCGTCATCGACGTCGAGAACCTCAAGGCGCTGCGGTTCCGCCGTCCCGGCATCCTTCCCGACACGATCATCATCGATCACGGCAAGCCGTTCATGTCGATCCATGTCGCAAGCGTGTGCCAGCGGCTCGGGATCTCCATCCAGCCCGCACATGTCTACACCGGCACAGACAAGGCGTGGGTCGAACGCTGGTTCCGCACCATTGACGAGATGCTGCAGGAGCTGCCCGGCTACAAGGGCAAGGACATCGCCTCCCGAGGGGAGGCGCCGGAGAGCGAGGCGGTCTACACGATCCCTCAGCTCGAGCAGATCATCCGCGAGTGGATTGCGACCGTTTACCACCTGCGCCCGCACGGCGGACTCGTCGACTCGCAGCTACCTGCCGCGAAGATGAGCCCGGCGCAGAAGTTCGAGCAGGGCGTGGCCGTGGCCGGTCGCATCCGCGTGCCGGCGAACCCGAACTTGCTGTTGGAGATGCTCCCGGTGGTCAAGCGGAAGTTCAATCACTACGGCGTCGAGATCAGCACGCTCCGCTACAACGGCGACATCGTCGGGAAGTACTACGACCGATCGCGGGCGATGGCGAAGAGCAAGCGGAAGTGGCAGTTCTCGGTGAACCCCGACGACTTCTCGCAGATCTACTTCAACGACCCCGACGACAACGCTTGGCACGTGCTGCGTTGGGAGCACGCGCCGAAGGTCCCGGTGCCGTTCAGCTTCGACGCCCTCGAGTACGCCAAGGGCATCGCTCTCGACCGTCGCAACGGTGTGAATGTGTCCGAAGTGCTCGGTGAACTCCTCGAACGATGGGGTGCAGGTCGTGCGAGCACGCCCGCCGAGAAGCGCATCAGCGCGCGACTTGCCGCCCAGCTCGCTGAGACCGCGGACGGCCCGGACAGCCCGTTCTTCCCGCACATCGCCAAGCAGATCGCGCAGCAAGTGGCTGGACCGGATCTGAGCGAGGAGCTGGGCATGGTCTCGCTCTCACCAGCACCGGCGAGCGAAAACGACGATCCTCTCGCCCTCACCGCTGACGAGCTCGTCGACGAGGACCTCGACGACATCGACCTCCTGGAGGACCTGTGATCCTTCCGCTCGAGCGCGACGAACTCCTCTCTCGCTGGGAGGGGTGGCGGGACTTCGCCGAAGCGCCAGCCCTTGAGCAGCCCGAGCGGCTGTCGGTGAAACAGATCGAGCAGCTCAGCGAGGACGCGCGTGTCGCCTACGACTACCACCGCGAGCGATACCACGCGAACTTCCTGGTGAAGACTCCGCAGGTCGTGAGGCTGAACGGACGCCTTTGGGACCTGCTCGATGCGAACCAACAGGGCCCGTCACGGGTGAAGGGCGCCGCAGTCATCGACTCGCCACCCGGACTGGGCAAGACCACCGCAGTCGACGCGTTCGGGCGAGCTTTCCACCAACGGCAGATCCTGCGGCACGGGCGTGACTTCGACGACGGGCAGACGCTCCACATCCCCGTCTGCAGAGTGGCGTTCTCCGGAAACACGACGACGCGCGCGTTGAACGAGTCCATCCTGAACTTCTACAATCATCCTTCCGCCGACGCCTCTAGGAGCCGATACCTGCGCAACCGAAACCTGGCTGCGCTGGCAGCCGAGTCGGTCCGCCGTCACGGCACGCGGTTGATCATCGTCGACGACGTGCACTTCCTGAAGATCCACACCGACGAGGGAGTCGCGCTGGCCAACGAGCTGAAGTGGCTCGCCAACGAGTACCCGGCAACCTTCCTCTTCACCGGCGTCAACATGAGCAGCACAGGACTGCTCAGCGAAAGCAAGACCGACAAGAAGCTCGCGATGTCGCAGATCGCGCGGCGTTGGACACGCCTGACCCTCCCGCCATTCGCGCACCCGGTCGGTGAGCACCGAAAGACCTGGATGACCTTGCTGGGCGCGATCGATGCGCGCCTCGTGCTGGCCAACGCGCGACCGCACATGCTCCGTGAGCAAGCGGACTACCTCTACGAACGCTCAACCGGAATGATCGGCTCGCTCTTCAAGCTGATCACCCTCGGTGCCGTGCACGCCATGCGTGACGGCACTGAGGAACTGACCCGTGCGGTGCTGGACGAGATCGACATCGACGTGGCGGCCGAGGATGCGCGGGAGGTCGTTGCAATGGAGCTCGAGGAGAAGAAGCTCGCCGCCGCCAAACGGAGCAAGCCTCGGTCCGTCGCATGAGCCTCCGACGCCTGTTCCACGTCGCGATGCCGCTCCCAGATGAACCTTTCGACTCGTGGGTAGAGTTCATGGCCCACAGCTATGGGGCGACTGTCGGCGAGATGGCTCGAGCGCTCGGACTGATCGGGAGCGACGAGGTTCCCGCCGCTGGATCCCAGTCCTCACGGGCGTGGTCCACCGCGCTCGAACCCCAGCAACTGCGCAATCTCGAGCTGACGACCGGCCGGTCGGGTGACGAGTTCCGTGCGATGACCCGCACCATGTTCGCCGCGAACGCCATCCGCCTCACACCTCAGGGACGCATCAGCGCGTCCTGTCCGGCCACGGGAGTTGCCGCCCGTTACTGCCCCGAGTGTCTCGCCGACTCGGGAGGCCGCTGGCGCCTTTCTTGGCAGTTCCCGTTCGGGTTCGCCTGCCCACGCCACAGGCGTCTCCTCGTCGACAGGTGCCCGGGATGCGCCCAGCCTCCCCGGCTCCTCGCGCATCCCCTCACGCTCGTTCCGGAACCCGGGCACTGTCACAACAGACCGCCGACCGAATCGCCAGCGTTTGGCGCGCGTTGCGGCGCCGACCTCACCACGAGCGAGGAGTTTGTGGCGGCGGACACCGAGACTCGCGAGGCGCAACGTGCGATCCTGAGGGTCATCGCCACCGGCGTCGGCGAGTTCGGCATCTACGCCGACGGGCGACCGAGCACCGTCCAGGTGCTGTCCGACATGCTGCTGCTGTCACGAGCGGCACGACAGGCGCTCGTCGACGGAGAGCACTTCGAGTGGATGCCTGCGGGTCAGGTTGACGTGAGCCTGATCGCGTCTCACAACCGCACCGGCAAGGTGGATCTGCGGCCAGGCGCTGCCCGAGAAGTTGCTCTCGGCAACACGATCGCCTTCGTGGCGCTACAGTCAGGCGCCCGGATCACTGACCTGCTGCGCGGACGCGTCAGCGTCCACACCGCGCTCGACCACTACTCCCCGCCACTGCGCGATCACGTGAGCCGTGCGCTCGGACGAATGAGGCGTCCTACTGCGACCCTTCAGGCGGTGACGATGTCGGTGGTGGATCCGGCCGCGCGAGCCGCAAAGCTCCCCGCCGTCCTGTGGCCCGAATGGACCTCACGCCTCGCACCGCGGCGCCTGGATGCGGAGATCGCCGGCGGTGCGCTGGCGGCGGCCGTGGTCTTCGTGGGCACCCGCCTCACTCACGGCTCGGCCATCACGCTCCTCGATCCCGCAGCTCAGGGACGCCAGGTCAGCCACGTCATGCGGTCTCTCGGCCGCAACGGACCCGAGGCCGACACTATCCGCGCGATCGCTCGGCTTGTCGCGTTCCTCGATGAGACCTCGACGCCGATCGACTTCGCACGCCGGCGGGTCATCGACTACTCCGGCATCCTGCCCCGCGACGAGTGGCACGAGATCTGCCGGACGGCGAACGTCCTGCCCGGTGGGGATCGGCGATGGCAGACCGCCCGTGCGCATCTCTACGCCCTACTCAGCGGCAATCGCGTGGCGCGGGCGCCCTTCGCTCAAGAGGCTAGCTTCCCTGCGTTTGCCGAAGTTCGCTCGTTCCGTGACGGACTGCCCGAGGTCGTGTCCCGTGCGCTCATGGATACCGCGGCCGCGTTCCTGAAGGCCTTTCGCGTCGACGAGCCCGTGGCATGGATGCCGCACCTCGAGCTCGCCGGTGTGGTCGCGGATGCCCCCATGTCAGGTGGGAACGAATGGCCGCAAGCTCGCCCGGCACGCGCCGTGGTGAAGCCGACCCGCGCGGTCGCGGCGTACTCCGCGGGGCAGTCGGTGAGAGAGATCGCCTTCGAACACGGGGTCGCCCGTCAGACCGTCAGCCGCGTGCTCGAGGAGGTCGGAGTCGAGATTCGCATCGGTCGACGGAGGGCTGACATCGATGTGGAGTGGCTGCGGCGCCGCTACATCGACGAGCGCCGCACCATCCCTGAGATAGCCGCGGAGGTGGGCGTGACGATGACCACGATCAACCGCCACCTCGAGGCCGCCGGGATCCCGCGCCGAGCCCGCGGCAGCGCGAGCCGAGCGACCGCGATCCGGGTTGACCCACGCGCCGGCGACTCGCCGCTACTGCGCCGGATCCTCGTCGGACAGGACGCCACACAGCGCGCCGAACGATTCCTCATCGTCGCCCGCCACGACACGATGACGGCAGCCGCGACCGAGCTCGGAGTGACGCTGAGCATCCTTGCGAACCAGATGAGGCGCATCGGGGTGGACGCCGGCGGCCCGCTGATCCAGCGTGCGTTTCGAGGTCAGCCCCTCACCCTCACCGAGCTCGGCGTGGAGGCACACAACGAGTTGTCGCGCGCCTTCGGCCTCAGCGAAGTCGAAGATCCGGCGCGTGCGGCGGAAGGATCTCAGTGAGCTCGACGTCGAGGGCCTGCGACATCGCGAGCAGAGTGCGGATCGTCGGGTTCGCCGGCGTGCCCGGCTTCGACTCGCCCTTCTCGTACTTCTGGTACGTGTAGCGCGTCAGCCCCGAACGGTAGGCGACGTCCTCCTGGCTGAGACCCGCTTCGGCGCGTAGTCGCCGGAGGTTCGCGGCCAGCTGGCCGGCATAGTCGCTCCACGCAGCGTCCTCGGATCCGGTGCGCTTCGCCACCGGTCCAGCGTTCCTGTGATCGCGTGTCGGTATGGCCTAATCGGTATGGCCTCTAGTTCTAGGGTGACGAGTGGATCGCCATTGCCAGGAATCGAGGGGTGAAGAACTGCGCGATCGTCTGCCAACGATTCGTGATCCGATCACGCGCTCAACTTTTCTAGCGAGCGGCGAGGGGAACTCCCCGATGTCGGACATATGAGGGATCGTGGTGACTATGAGTTGATCAGGATCGCGAGGAAACGCCATGACCGGTAGCGACGAGCCCGATGGTTCATCCTCCGATGGCGTTCCCGCTCTCAGGGAATGGGCAGCGGATCAAGCCTGGTTGGCCGACGCGGATCGTGATCGAGCCGAGGAAAGAGTCGACCGGCTCGCCGGAGACCGCGATCTTGCGGCCGCCCTTCGCGCCGAGGGATATCGCGGCCGAAACTACGATCTCTTCGCGAACGAGATCGCTAAGTACGGCTGGGCCGTCATCCGTGGCTGGATTTACAAGAGTCAGATCCGCAGCGAGGTGAAGCGCAAAGGCTTCGGAGCACTGGAAGCCGAGCCTCGCATCGGGTCGATGATCGAAGACGCCGAGAGCTTGGCCGATGAGACGGTTGTCCTGGCGCTCAGCGCGTTCCGGGACAAGGTGCTCGTCCCTGGCAAGTGGGACCCCGCCAAAGGTGCGTCCCTGCGCACATTCTTTGTGGGCCAGTGCCTGCTGCAGTTCAGCAACGTCTACAAACGTTGGCGTCGAGAAGAGCTGCGTTCGTATGCGGAGCCGCAGGCTCCGCATACGGCGGCCTGGGCTGACGACTTCGAGGAGAGCCCGTCGACGCCGGTAGGTCCTGATGCAAGCGAAGCGGCGCAGGCGAAGGACGAGTTACGACGCGCGTTCGGGAGCATCAAGGATGAGCGTGTCCGCTCAGCGTTCTACCTGAGCGTGACGCATGGGTTCACGCACGCCGCGATTGGCGAGAAGCTGGGCATGACCGCGAAAGCGGTGGAGTCGGCGATCGCGCGAGCACGCCAGCAAGTACGAGAGAACCGGGAGTCCGCATGAGCAATGAGTTTCGGGGCAAGATCGAGCGCTCGTCCTTTGGCACCCAGAGCGCGAAGGCGGCGCGACGCAGCGTGCCGGCCAGCAAGGCGCAGTCGCTGGTTTCGAGATCGATGACGGCCAACGCGACGACGAAGAAGTCGAGCGGGCGCGAGGGGAAGTAACCGGCGGCGGACATATACCGAGATGTCGGGATCACAACTGAATAGAGCCGCCCCGCGGTAACGGGACGGCTCACAAGCCCTGAGAGCGTCAGGTCTCATCCAGAGCACTGACTGTACCGGAGTTGGCAGCCGCAGACTAGCGGCGCTCCGTCTCAGAGCACCCGGCTCAATCAGTGAAGGAGTTCCCATGGGAACCGTTCGTCGCTCCGCATCCACAGGTCGTTTCGTCTCCAAGGCCGCCGCGGCCCGCTGGCCCGGAAAGACCACCACCGAACGTGTCGGGTCCGGCACGAGCAACTCAACAACGGTGCACCGCTCCGCGTCGACGGGCCGGTTCGTGACCGAATCGACCGCCAACCGCAACCCGAGCGGCACGATCAGCCAGCGCGTCTGACTGTGACACGAGAGCCTGCACGTGCACGCGTGCAGGCTCTCGCCGTGTACGGCGAGAATCGACCGGCGACGACACGGTTGGGCCCGAGTTGGTACTTCATACCAGTCCCCACGTTCGCTAGCTACGGACGCGCTGCGACGCGGCACCGGCCTCTGAGGCGACGCTCTTGAGGAAGTGCTTCGCTTCGCGTCGAAGCGCGGTCTGGAAGCCTGGCTCGCGCCACACGTCGAGGGCATGCTGGGCGGCGCTGGCGAAAGCGGTCGCGAAGGCGCTTCGCGGGGTTGCGTCGATGAGTGCCATGGTTTCACCTCCTCCCAAAAGTCGTGGGTGCCGGCAAGGACCACGCTGGGTCGGCAGTCGGCCGCGTGACTTCGAGTTCGGACCGCCCAGCACGCGCGACCGAGAACGCAAAGTCGATCAGAATATGCCCGCCGGCCGGTCAGGTCAAGAAGCGGCGAGGCATCAGCCTGCGACTGGGTGTTGACGGTGCGTGCGTGCAGCCCATATCCTGATCGACTTTGTTTCGCGCCGACCTGTCTTCGACACCGACCGCGCGGCTCAAGGAATCAACGGGCGATAACTCAACTCGAAGGGAGGTGAACTCATGGGGAAGTACAACCGCGACCAGAACTGCTGGTCTCGTGGGGAGGTGAGCGACGCCCGTCTGCACCAGCACTCCGGACCCCAGCACGCTTTCGGCGGCTGGGAGAAGGTCAGCAACGGGGACGGCTCGTACTGGATGCGCCAGACGCACTAGTGGCCCCGCGTGTCCCGCTCGCTCGACGGCTCGGCGTCAGCGAGCGGGACACGTTCGCACTCTGCTTCGCAAGCAGTGGCCGACTCAATAGCATCAGACCGCGGGAACGAAAGGGCGCAGGGTGGAGAACCAAGATGAAGTAGTCGAACGCGACTCGGCCGGCGACCCAGTTGACGTGGCGCGCAAGGCTTACGGATCGGACTGGGTAGGGATTGACGGACGAGCCATGCGTGCACGTCGGGACGCCCAGCGTCGGCGGGCGAAGGAAGCAGTCGCTCAAGAGCGAGAGCGTCGCGAGCGTGAAGAGGCGGAGATCCTCGCGATGTCAGTCGACGATGTCCCGGTCTCCGTCAATCCCGCTCCACACGATTCCGCACCGGCTCCGCGCGCTTCGCAGCATCGCGCGCGACCGACGGCATTGGTCGAGCGGCTCCACATCGAGAACCTCCGGTCGTTCTCAGGGGCTCACGACGTTGAGCTGGCGCCGCTCACCCTCATCTACGGGCCGAACTCCGCTGGGAAATCGACCGTCCTCAAGGCACTCAAGCTTCTGATGCAGACCGTCGACGCAGGACGGACTGATGCTCTTCGTGCGTGGGACAAGGCCTTCGAGGAGGCAAGCGCGCGCAACCTGATTACCTACACCGAGCCCGATCCCGAGGATCCGAGTGGGTTCCAGTGGCAGTCGCCGCTCGTCCTGGGTGTTGAATTCCGGACCCGGGACGGGCGTCTCGCTGCAGCGGAACTCAGCTACGACCTCAACCCCGTCGGGTCGATCGATATGCACTCCACCGCCCTGGCGGTGGTCGGGGAAGGTCAGGCCTCCCGCAAGCGATTCATCCCGGAGGACTTCGCGGATGACCGCGACCCTTTCCACCCATCTGATTTCGGCAACGGCCTTCTCACGCGCTATCGCGTCGGCGAGAGCCGCGGAGGGTCCGACTGGGTAGAAGAGTCACGACTTGTGGATGCCGAGCTGTTCGCACACGAGGACCGGAAGCTGCAGTCTGATCTATTCGAGATGGCGTTCCTGCTTCGCTACTGCGGGCCTCACCGTGGCGAGCCGGGCAAGAGCTACGACCCGGAGCGAGGTGTCTACAACTCGGACTGGTTTGAGTTCTTCGGCAAGCCTCGGCGCGCCGGATTCAGTGAGTTCGACCTCTTGAACCAGATGCTCGCTCAGCTCGAGGTGCCGTATGTCTTCGAACAGGACGCACTTGCACGACTTCGGAGCCCGATCCAGCAGACGTGGATCATGAAGGACGTCCGCTCTGGCGCGCCAGTGGCATTGGATCAGGTTGGCTACGGAGTGAGCCAGCTACTGCCGGTCGTTGACGTAGCCGTCCATGCCGAGAGGCAGGTCATCTGTGTCGAGGAGCCCGAGTTGCACCTCCACCCTCGCCTTCAAGCGAGGCTCGGGAACTTGTTCGCCACGGCTGTAGTTCGCGGGCGCAACCAGGTGATCGTCGAGACCCACTCGGAGAACATCCTTCTCCGTGTTCGAAGGCTGATTCGCAACGGGAAGTTGCGTCCTGAAGAAGTCGCAGTCCTATACGTGGACAACGTGGATGAAGCTGGTGCATCGGTTCGCCGCCTGCGGCTTGGAGATCGTGGCGAATTGCTCGATCCTTGGCCGACGGGATTCTTCGACGATGGTCTCGCGGACATCCTCGGGATCACGAAGTGAGTCCATCAGCAGAGGCGCTGATCCCGATGAGCGTCGACCCCGATGCCCTCCGCGACCACCCCCGAGACTCGGACGAGGCCGTGCACAATACGCTCGTGGACTGGATATCGGATCGTGGCGTTCTCACGATCTCAGACAGCGACCTCGATGACTTCTACGACGCGATCAAAGGGCTGAGCGACCTTCCCAAGACACTCTGGGTCAAGTTGCTGGGCGCGTTGTATGACCTGAACCGGCTAGACCAGGATCCCGACGCTCTATCGGTAGCAAGCCTCTTGAACGAGCTCGGTCTAAGCGATGCCGCGAACAGGATCCGTCTCCTGGTAGCAGGGGGCACGGCTGCGGCCGCGAAGGGCGTCGATTACGCGGTGGGGTCCCGTGTCGTTGGTGCCACGGAGGTGGTCTTGGCGGGCACCCTTCATCGGGCTGCTCTGCTTCAGGCCTCGGAGACGGTAGGCATCTTCCCTGCCGGCCAGTCCCGCAGGCGCGCCGTTGCGAGCCGCTTTCTCGAACCGCTTGCACGGCGATCCCACGCGGTTAAGGCAGTTGACCCCCACCTGCTTGAGGACATCGTGAACGGGAGTGCAACTATCCCCCACACGGAGTGGCTTGTGACGACATTGGGGATGGCGATGCCTCCGAACGCGACATTGTCAGTGCTTGGGAAGTTGCAGTGGCACTGGGATAGCGACGAGAGAATCCATCAAGAGGCAAGGATTGCCGACTTTCTCGCCACGGCTCTGAGCGGGCGCACCGATCCACTAACAGTTCATGTGCGAGCAGTTAAGGCGACGCCCCTCAAGAATCGATTCCTTTGGTTCAGCTGTGGCCACTCGTACGACGTGCTGCACAACTTTGCCCCGCTGGCGGATGATCCCCTCAATGAAGAACTGCGGTTCTCGAGGCAGATCGATTATGTAGCCGAGGAGACCCTCAGGACAGCGGAGCGAATTGAGAACGCGAGGCAGGCAACGATGGTGAGCGTTACGAGGTCGTTCCCGTGATGCAGATCGTCCAAGCCACGAAGACGTCCGCCGACCCTTGGATCGATTCCGCGACGCTCGCCATCGTGGTCGCCGTAATTGCGCTGTTGGGTGTCTTGGTAGCGCAAACGATCACACTCATCAATGAGCGAGCCAAGCGGCGCGACGAGTTGACCAGGGCTGTCCGGGACGAAGTGCAGGGGCTGATGATGGCTTTCTACGACTGGGTCGAGTTTGCTCGACACACGTACCCCGGGAAGCGCATCGACACGCAATGCGAGCCCTTCGAGGAACAGTGGGCAACGGTTTCGCCGGCGCTGCCTGCGACGGCCGCACGGATGGCGGGCAGGGGGCGACACCGGACGATCGTGCTCACGCTAATCGATGGCATCACGATCCAGTCGACTGCGTACCGCGAGGGCGAGAGCATCGGCAGTACACCGCAAGCTGGATACACGCAGATGGGTTGGGCTGCGTTCGACACCGTCGCCGCTTGGCTGCGGGGCGAGCGCGTCCCTAGGCACGCACGGCGAACAGCACGCGAGGCGCGACGAATGCGAGAACGACTCGACGCGGAGTACATGTGGCGCGAGAGGGAGATGGACTCGAACCACAAATCGGGGGTCGTGCGTGTAGCGCTTCGCAAGGGCCGGTGGTGGCTGAAGGCCAGATACCGGGCGATCGCTAAGCCCATCAGGACAGGGTGGGACTTTCTGTTCGCCCCGTAGCAGCCGCGTGTGCCGGCCCGCACTTGATCCACGCCGCGCGACCGAGGCGCTGGATGGACAAGTCGTTGGGCGCTGAGGCTCCGCCGCCGTGGACATCTTGCCGAGTCAGCCTGCGCAATGGCGCGACTGTAATGGACATCTCTGAGCGGTTCCTACAGATAGGTGTAGGTTCCATGTCGGATCCCGATGATCCTTGCGTAAACCGCGATATCGGCCGGACTACTTTGCATTTACGCAAAGAATGAGTTGATGCAGGTCGCCGGCGAGATGGGCGAGGCTGGTGCGGTACGTCTGGCCGTCATGTAGGTTCCACGCCGAAATGACATATTCCACGGGTAGTTGGCAGGCACTTGGCATCTCTGCCATTTGCCGTGGACGATCGGCGGTCCGGCGCGACTGATGAGACGGGGGCGCGCGCGTTTACGTCTCACAGCTCGGCGGCGCGTACGCCTCGGTTCTGCGGCCGACGAACACCTACGTCGCGCGTCTATCGGCCACGGCCGCGACCCCCGGATGGCCAGATCTAGGACGCGGAGCGTTCCTCGACCGCGGGAGCGTCGTCGACATACTGGCTCGCGGCGTCCCACCAGGGGTTCTCGCGTACGCGGTAGAGGAGGGTGCGTTCGCCGGGCACTCGCTCGACGAGCTCGATGAAGTTCGCGCGGCGAAGCTACTGGATGAGTGGATGCACGATTCCGGGGGAGAGTCTCGTTGCGTCGGTGATCGACCTCGAGGAGAACTTCTCGCCGTGCTGCGCGCCCGCGAGCTCGACCCCACCGCCGACGTGGGGTTCAGGTGGGGTCCTCGAGCGCGGATTCGGTCGTCCCTACGATCAGTATCCCTGTGTAGGTTCCACACCGAGATGACGGTTTTCACGGGTACGTGCTGCTCCTGCACCGCCCCGACGCGCTCGTCGAGCCCGAGGAGGTCGCCCGCGCGTTCGATCACCTCGAGTCGTCGGCGAAGGTCCGTCACTTCGGGGTTTCCAACCACGCCCCCGTCAGATCGACCTGCTGAAGACGGCGGTGAGGCAGCCGATCGTGGCCAACCAGGTGCAGCTGTCGATAGGAACACGCCGTCCTGATCGCGCAAGGCCTCTCGTCGAACATGACCGACTACGACGACTCCATCACCCGCGACGGCGGCGGCCGGGCCGACTACGCCAGGATCAACGACATCACGCTGCAGGCGTGGTCTCCGTTTCAGAAGGGCTTCCACGGCGGCGTGTTTCCTCGACTCGCTCGACTACCCCGAGCTGAACGCGGAGCTCGACCGGCTCGCCGCGAAGTATGTGGTGACCTCGATCGCGGTCGCCACCGCGTGGATCACCCGGCGCCACGCGAACATCCAGGTCGTGCTCGGCACCACCACCCCGTAGCGCGGCGCCGACGCGGCCCAAGGCTCCGACATCCCGCTCACGAGAGCCGAGTGGTACGTCCTCATCCAGGCCGCCGGCCACAACGTGCCCTGATATTGCTCCTGACCGCGTGAACGACGGTCGGTCTGCTCACTCCTCGGCGTCTTGCCGGATGGTGGCGACGACGAGCGTGGCGAGTCGTGAGACGGCGGTCGTGTCGGGCAACGCCGCGGCGGCGCCGATCGCGCCGACCGCGTACGCGGCGAGTTCCTGCGGCGAGAGGTCGGTGCGGGTTGTTCCTGCCCGGGTGTCGTCGTCGATGATCTCCTGCACGAGCGCGGTGAGCTCGGATTCGGCGGGTGCGAGCCGGATAGTGCCGTGGAGTGCATCGTCGTCGTCGTCGCCGTGCCGGTGCCGGCGCAGCCGGGCGTAGGCGAGCAGCACGTCGGACAGCCGGGATTCCGGCGGGCTCTCCTGTGCGATGGTTCGCAGGCGCTGCAGGTGGCGTCCGATCTCGCGCTCCTGCCACGCGGTGAGAGCGGCGGCGACGTCGGGCACGTACTTGTACAGCGTCGCCCGGCCCACCCCGCTCGCCTCGGCGAGGGCGGTCATGGTGAGTCCGGTCAGGCCGTCCCGGTGCACGAGCCGACCGGTAGCGTCGAGGATCGCGTCCCGCACCGCGGAGCGATGTTCCACGATGGTGTCACTCCACAGCTTGGGCACTCCCCTACCTTATCAGGAACGAGACGCTTTGACCTGTATGCAACAGTGTGTATAGATAAAGCCGTGATGTCGAAACCGAGTCCGGTGCCCCGCTGGGTGATCGTCGGGGGAGTCCTGGTGCTGCTGGCCGCCGGGGCGTTCGTGGTGCTGCATCTGACCGGCAACGGGATGGCGGGGATGCATTGATGGGCGCGTCCGGTCGTCGGCTGCGGTCAGTGTTGCGGGCGTTGCATGTCGTGTTTTCGATCGGGTGGGCGGGGTCCGTGGCCGTGTTCTTGGTCGTGGCGGCCGCCGGCTGGGCGTCGCCGGACGCGCGGATCTGGGCGGGTGTGTACGCGGCGCTGCAGGTGACCATGTGGTGGGCGGTGGTGCCGCTGGCCGGGTTGTCGCTGCTGACCGGGATCGGGGTGTCGCTGGTGACGCGGTGGGGGCTGACCCGTCACTACTGGGTGCTGTTCAAGCTGGTGCTCACCGTGGTCGCGACTGGCGCTCTTGTGCTGCACACCGGGGTGGCCGACACCGCCGCGCACGCGTCCCTCCAGGTCGGTATGGACTTCTCCGCGGTGCGGCTGCAGCTGATGGTGGACGCGGTCGCGGCGTTGGTCGTGCTGGTCGTGGTGATGATCCTGGGGTTCGTCAAACCCCGCGGGACCACCCCGTGGGCGGCCCGGCCCGTCTCCTGACTGTGCGACGTCCGTCTGCCGGACGCCGGGTGTGGCAGGCGGGCGCTCAACCTTCAAGCCGACGGGACGCGCGGTCAGCGTGTCTGCCGGGGATGGTGAGGAGGGCGACGGAGCCGATCACGATGGCGGTGCCGGTCCAGCCGAGCACGCTCTGGGTCTCCTGCAAGAGCCCGACGGACAGGACGATCCCGAAGACGGGCACGAGGATCGTCCATGTTGTGAGGATGTCGAGCCGGGACCGTTGCGTCTCCGCGTACCAGGCGACGGTGGTCGCGGCGGTGCCGGCCAGGGACATCCACAGCAGGGAGAGCACGAATCCCGGCGTCCATTCAATGACCGGCGGACCTTCGACGATCGCGGCGGCGACGAGGAGGATCCCGCCGCCGAGCAGCAGCTGCACGGTGGCGACGAGGAACGGGTCGGCGCGCACGGCGCGGCTGATGAGGGTGCCGGCGGTGACGGCGGCGGCGGCGGTGAGGGACAGCCATGCCCCGGTCCCGGCGCCGGCGGGCAGCACGATGAGCAGGAGTCCGGCGAGCCCGGTGAGCATCGCGGCCACCGATCGCAGGGAGGGACGTTCGCGGTAGAGCCACCAGGCGGGCAGCAGGATGAGGACGGGCTGGACGTTGGCCAGCACGGACGCGACGCCCGTTGTCAGGCCGATGGTGCCGCCGAACATGGCGGCGTAGGCGATGGCGACGTTCACGACGCCGAGCACGCCGATCAGCGTCCAACTGCGTACCTCGCGGGGGACGGGCGCGCGGCGGATGACAGTGAGGATCAGCAGAGCGGCACCGGCGACGAGGGCGCGCAGTGCTGCGAGCCAGAGGAGCGGGGCGTCTTGCAGCCCGACGCTGATCGCGACGAAGCAGGATCCCCACGCGAAGGTGATCCACAGCATCCGCCAGGGGCGCGGGGCGCGCCGATCGGCGCCGGGAACAGCGGGTGTGTTCATGCGGGGTCGGTCGGGGGCGGGTCTGTGTCGTCCGCGGTGCGGGGGTGTCGCTGTTCGTGGTCGTGTCCGGGGTCGCCGTGCCCTCCGTGGCTTCCGTGTCCGCGGTGGCCGAACAGGTGAATCGCGGCGATCGCGATGATGCCGGCGTAGGGGGCGGCTGCGGCGAGGTGAGTCCAGTGGTCGATGATCAGGTAGAGCGCGATCCCGGCGACCGCCAGTGCGATGATCACCCACATCCAGACCCGTCCCGTGCGGGGCGGCCCCGCATGCCGGGTGGTCATGGGTGCTCCGGGGTGAGGAAGTCGTGTCGCATGCCGAGGCTCTCGTCGGTGCGGCGGATGGAGGCGGCGGGGTCGGTGGTGGTGCCGGTGAGCGCGCGGATCGCGTCGATGGTCTCGGGCACGACGATCGCTTCGTTGTAGACCTGGTAGGTGAGGTAGGCCTCGTCGCCGTCGACGGTGAGGAGGTCTTCCCAGACGGCGACTTCCCACATGTCCCCGCGGGGCCGGCCGAGGTCGCGCATCAGCTCGATGGTGGAGTTGAGGGCGACGAGCCCGTCGGACATGCGGATGAACGCGATGCGGGGCGCGGCGCGCAACGCGTCGAGGATCTCGTCGCGGGAGGCGCGGCGGGTCAGTTGCAGGGTCCAGTAGTGGTTGTGGGTTTGGGTGTGTGCGCCCTTGGCGGCGATGGTGACCACGTCCAGTCCGGGAAGCACGGTGCGCGCGTCGGGACCTTGGTGGGAGGGGATGACAGGTTCGGGGACCATCGTGTTCATGATCCCGCCCAGGTGCGATTCCCACGGGTCGGTGGCGCGGCGGATGAGGACCCCGCGGGCGCGTAGCAGCAGCCCGGCGTCGTCGAGCGCGCCGAGGACGCGGACGATGCTGGTGGTGTTGCAGGACACCACCCGGGTGCTGTCTCGGCCGAGGGCGGTGGTGTAGTTGGCTTGGGCGACGAAGGAGTGCCCGGTGGTCTCGTGTGCTTCCCCGCCCTGCACGATCGCCTTCACTCCCGCCGCCTGGTAGCGGGGCAGGTTCCCGGCGGCGACGTGTTTGGGGGTGGTGTCGACGATCACGTCACACTGCTCGAGCAGGTCGTCCAGGCTCCCGCGGGCGGTCAGGCCCGCCTCCTGCATCGCCTGCTCTGCTTCGGACGTGGAGGCGAACACCGGCAGCCGGTTCGCGGCGGACTTGATGCGCCAGTCGGTGACGATGTCCGCGACTCCGACCAGGTGCATGTCGGGTTGGGCGCGGACGGCGTCGGCGACACGTTTGCCGATGACCCCGTACCCGTTCACTCCGACATTGATCGTGTCCATGATGGTGTCCTTCCGTAGGGTGAGCAGGGGGCTCAGGGTTTAGCGGCGGGGGCGGCGGCGCATGGTCCACAGCAGGTAGCCGCCGAGTGCGCTGATCATGCCGGCGCCGGCACCGAGGAGGGCGCCTTGCCGGGGCCGCCAGCGGGCGTTCCCGCCGACAAGGGTGCCGATGCCGTTGATGAGGGCTGCGGCGATGACCCCGGCGATCACCCGGTTGCCGATGCGTTCGGCCCGTTCGACGAGCGGCTCGAGTTCGGCCGCGCGCAGGTGCACCTGGAACCCGCCGTCTTCGATGACATTCCGCAGCCGGCGCAGGGTGGCGGGCAGTTCCTCGAGGAGCGCGCTGGTGTCAGCACCTGCCCGCGCCCACCGCCGGGCGAGCGCGGACAGGGAGAGCTGGGCGCGGGTGAGGTGCTCCGCGTAGGGCTGCAACGCGTTCAGCATCTGGAAGTCGGGGTCCAGTAGCGCGGCGGTGCCCTCGGCTATCATCAGCACCTTGAACAGCAGCGCGGTCTCCTGGGGGAGATGCAGCTGGTGGTGTTGCAGGATGTCCAGCAGCTGCCGCAACATGCCGGCGAGGCTGATCTCCGACAGGGAACGGCCCCGGTAACGGCCGAGGAACCCGGTGAGCTCGTGGCGCAGCCCGGCCCGGTCGGAGACTTCCCCGGCGCCGGCCAGGCCGATGAGGGCGCTGGTGAGCGCGTCCGGGTCGTCGCGGGCGAAGGCGAGCAGCATGCCGGCGAGGTGGTCGGTGGTCTGTTCGCGCAGCTCGCCGACCATTCCGAAGTCGATCAGTGCGAGGGACCCGTCGGGTTGGACGAACATGTTCCCGGGGTGCGGGTCGGCGTGGAAGAACCGGTGCTCGAACACCATCGTGAGCACCAGGTCCGCGCCCCGACGCGCCAACGCCGCCCGGTCGATACCGGCGGCGTCCATTCCGGCCAGGTCGTCGATCCGCAGGCCGCCCACCCGTTCCAGCGTGAGCACCCGGGACGTGCTCGTCTCCCCGAGCACCCGCGGGATCCGCACCTGCGGGGAGCCTGCGAAATCTTGAGCGAACCGTTCGGCGTTGCGGGCCTCCTGAAGATAGTCGAGCTCAGCGCGCAGTGTGCGGGCGAACTCGTCCACGAGGCCGGGCAGGTCGTACCGGCGGACCGTGTCCCAGCGGCGGTGTGCACGGTCGGCAAGGTCACGGAGGATGTCGAGGTCTTCGTTGACCTGCTCAACGACCCCGGGGCGGCGTACCTTCACGACCACATCGGTGCCGTCGTGCAGGGTGCCCGCATACGCCTGCCCGATGGACGCCGCCGCCAACGGCACCCGGTCGAACCGAGCGAACACCTCCTCCGGGTCCGCGCCGAGCTCGTCCCGCAACACCTGCACGATCTGCTCCCACGGTGCCGGGGCGGCCGCGTCCTGCAGCTTGGTGAACTCGGCGATCCACGACTGGGGGAGAAGGTCGTGGCGGGTGGAGAGCAGCTGCCCCAGCTTCATGAAGGTCGGCCCGAGCTCCTCCAACGCCACCCGCACGTGCTCCGGGTTCGTGTACGGGGTCTGCTGCGGAGTGTGCCCGAACGCGCCACGATGGAACGGGACCAGCCCGCCCAGACCGATCATTCCGGCGGCGACGCCCAGCCCGTGCCGGCGTAACACCGCACCGATCTGCCGGTACCGGCCGCGACGACCCTCACCCATCACATCCCCCTTTCTTCTCGGTCAGCGGGTCCGGTCGAGGATGAACTGGACACGCTCGTCCGGTGGCAGTGCGGGGACGGTGACCACGGGGAACGGCAGCTCCCGATACACCTGCCCGATCAGCTCGTGGAGGCGCTGCTGCGCGGCCGCGTCCTCGGTGCGCGCGTAATCGGGAGCCAGCGGCAGCAGGTCCAGCAGGAACACGGTCGCGTACCGCGCCTGGGTGACCGCGTCCCGCAGCGCGGGGTCGGGGTCGATGCCGAGGAACCGGTAGTAGGCCAGCGAGTCCGGCAGGGCCCGGTCCAGGAACACCGTCTGCGCCGGGTCCAGGTCACGCTCCTGCTGGATCTGCATCGCCACGACCGCGCGCTGGAACTGCGCCTGCCTGTCCCGGATCTGCCGGATGCTGCGCCCGCTGATCCGTTGCAGGTCGATGTAGTGGCGGGCATGCTCCATCGTCGTCGCATACCCCCGGGCGTGCAACAGGTTCACCGTCGTGGTCTTCCCCGAGCTCGGACCCCCGGTCAGCACATGCCAGCCGGACCCGTGAGCGGGGTGAGGATGCCGAACGCCGGTCATGTTCACACCCTACACCCCATACCCCTAGCGGGTATGCTAGATTGGGGTGAGGAGGTGCGAGATGGCACACGGATATGTGGACGACAAGCAGGCGCTGCTGGCGCGGCTGCGACGCGCGGAGGGGCAGGTACGGGGGATCGCGCGGATGGTCGACGAGGACGCGTACTGCATCGACATCCTCACCCAGGTGTCCGCGATCACCAAAGCACTGGAATCAGTGGCGCTGACCCTGCTGGAAGACCACCTCGGGCACTGCGTCGCGCAGGCCACCGCGGAAGGCGGCCCGGTTGCGGAGGAGAAGCTCCGTGAGGCCAACGCCGCCATCGCCCGCCTCGTGCGCTCCTAAGACACCCTCTACTCACATTCACACAAGGCTCTTGAAGGGAGCACATCATGACCGGACAGGGATTCCAGGACCTCGGCCTGCAGGCGACCAGCACCGGCGGTGGCTGCGCCTGTTGCAGCCCCACCTCCCACGCCACGGCAGCCACCGACACCGGCGCACCGGCGCAGCAGACGGCGGCGGGCGAGACCGTGTCGGCGCAGTTCCTGGTGGAGGGGATGACCTGCGCGCACTGCGTGCGTAGCGTCACCGAGGAGGTCTCCGCGATCGACGGTGTCTCCGACGTCGCGGTCGATCTGCACGCCGGCGGTGTGTCCACGGTGACGGTGTCCAGCGCGACGCCGGTGGATGCGGAGCGGGTGCGGGCGGCGGTGGAGGAGGCCGGCTACAGCCTCGCCTCAGCGTCATGACCACGACGACGACGGATGTCGATCTCGACATCACCGGGATGACCTGCGCGTCGTGCGCGACCCGGGTGGAGCGGAAGCTGAACAAGCTGCCCGGGGTGGCGGCGACGGTCAACTTCGCCACCGAGAAGGCCCGCGTGCACGCCGAGTCCCCGGTGCCGGTGGAGGAGCTGATCGCGGCGGTCGAGCAGGCCGGGTACGGGGCATCCGTCCCCGCCCCACCCGTCGACACCCCCGACGAGAAGACCACGCCGCAGGATGCGGAGTTGGTGTCGTTGCGGCAGCGGCTGATCGTCTCGGCGATCCTGGCGGTGCCGGTGGCGGTGTTGTCGATGATCCCGGCGCTGCAGTTCACCTACTGGCAGTGGCTGACCCTGACCCTGGCGGCCCCGGTGGTGGTGTGGGGGGCGTGGCCGTTCCACCGTGCCGCGGCGATCAACGCCCGGCACGGCGCCGCGACGATGGACACCCTGATCAGCCTCGGCGTGCTGGCCGCGTTCGGCTGGTCCCTGTATGCCCTGTTCTTCGGCGGCGCCGGCATGCCCGGGATGCGGATGAGCGTCACCTTCGTCGGCACCCCGCAGTCCGGCGGCCACGAGGTGTATCTGGAGGTCGCCGCCCTGGTGACGGTGTTCATCCTCCTCGGCCGCTACCTGGAGACCCGCGCGAAGCGGCAATCCGGGGAGGCTCTGCGCGCCCTGTTGGAGCTGGGCGCGAAAGACGCCGTCGTCCTCCGCACGGGTGTCGAGCAGCGCGTCCCGGTCGCCCAGCTGGTGCCCGGCGACATCGTGGTGGTGCGGCCGGGGGAGAAGATCCCCGCCGACGGTGTCGTCACCGAGGGTGTCTCCGCGGTGGACGAGTCGATGCTCACCGGCGAGTCCGTCCCCGTCGAAGTCGCCCCCGGCTCGAAGGTGGTCGGCGCGACGGTGAACACCGGCGGCCGGCTGCTGGTGGAGCTCACCCGGGTCGGCGCGGACACGGAGCTGGCGCGGATGGCCAGGTTGGTGGAGGAGGCGCAGACGGGGAAGGCGCAGGTGCAGCGCCTCGCCGACCGGGTCTCCGCGATCTTCGTCCCGATCGTCATCGCCCTCGCGATCGTCGCGTTCACGGTGTGGCTTCTGGTCGGGGCTTCCCCGGAGGTCGCGTTCACCGCCGCGGTGACGACGCTGATCATCGCGTGCCCGTGCGCGCTCGGGTTGGCGACGCCGACGGCGCTGCTGGTCGGCACCGGGCGGGGCGCGCAGCTGGGCATCCTGATCCGCGGCCCGCAGGTGCTGGAGCAGACCCGCCGCATCGACACCGTCGTGCTGGACAAGACCGGCACCATCACCGCCGGCACCATGACCGTCACGGCTACGCATCCGACTCCCGGCACCGATCAGGCGGAGCTGGTGCAGGTCGCAGCGGCGCTCGAGCATGGCTCCGAGCACCCCATCGGCCGCGCCATCACCACGGCCGCCAGCAGGCCGCTCGCGGCCGTGGAGTCGTTCGCCGCGGTGGCCGGGCAGGGGGTGCAGGGCATCGTCGACGGCCGCCTGGTCGCCGCCGGCCGCGCCTCCTGGATCACCACCCAATGGGCACTTCCCGTCCCTACCGACCTCGCCGCGACCATCGCGGCGGACGAGGCGGCGGGGGCGACGGTGACGGTGGTGGCGTGGGACGGGCAGGTGCGCGGGGCGATCAGCGTCGCCGACACCATCAAACCCACCAGCCGTGAGGCGGTCGCACGGCTCCGAGAGCTCGGGTTGACCCCGATCCTGCTCACCGGCGACAACCCCGGCGCCGCGCGGGCGATCGCCGACCAGGCCGGGATCGAGGACGTCCGTGCCGGGGTCACCCCGCAGGGCAAGCTCGACACCATCCGCGACCTGCAGGCCGCGGGCCGGGTGGTCGCGATGGTCGGCGACGGCGTCAACGACGCCGCAGCCCTCGCTGCGGCAGACCTGGGGATCGCGATGGGCACCGGCACCGACGCGGCCATCACCGCCGCGGACCTGACCATCGTCTCCGGCGACCTCGTGCTGGTCCCGGACGCGATCCGGCTGGCCCGCCGCACCCTGGGCACGATCAAGGGGAACCTGTTCTGGGCGTTCGCGTACAACGTCGCCGCCCTCCCGGTCGCGATGCTCGCCCTGCTCAACCCCATCCTCGCGGGAGCTGCGATGGCGTTCAGCAGCGTGTTCGTCGTCACCAACAGCCTCCGACTGCGCCGCTTCCGCGCCCTCCCCACCCCGACACCCGCCGCCGCGCCCGCCAGCCGGGAGCCCGCGCCCGTCCGGGCCTAACCATCGCTCAAGAAGGAGAAACACGATGTCCCACGACCACGACCACTCCGGGCACGACCACACGCACGGGCACGACCATGGGGGACACGAGCATGGTGCGCACGAACATCACCATCACGAGCCGCCGGCGGGCGCGACGAACCTGGTGACCTGCCCGGTGATGCCCGGCAACCAGGTCGACCCGGCCTGGGCCGAGCAGCGCGGCCTGTTCCGCGACTACCAGGGCACCCGGTACTGGTTCTGCTGCGCCGACTGCGGGCCCCTGTTCGACGCCGACCCCGCCCGCTACACAAACGCCGCCTGACCGGCCAGACAACCGGTCGGAGATAGAGGGTGGACACGGCGGTCGGGCTGGTGCAGGCCTACCTGCGGGTCAACGGCTACTTCACCGTCGCCGAATACCCGGTGCTGGATGCCACCGGGCCGGCCGGGCCGCGCACCATCACCGACCTGGACATCCTCGCCGTACGGCTGCACCGGGCACCGGGAGCGTCTGGCGCCGCCGACGCTCCCCTGGACCCGGCCCTGGGCGCCGGGGGCGGGGCGGACATGATCGTCGGCGAGGTCAAGGAAGGCCGCCCGCACCCCAACCCGGCGATGTGTGACCCGGCGGTGCTGGAAGCCGCGTTCACCCGGTTCGGGTGCTGTGCACCCGAGGATGCCGCCCGGCTGGTCGCCGAACTGCTGGAGACGGGACGGACGGTGGCGCCGGAAGGGCACACGATCCGCACGGTCGTGTTCGGCAATCCCACCTCCCCGCCCGGCTCGGGGGCGCCGTGGCACACCGTCCCGTTCGCCCGGGTGCTGCGCTACCTCGAAGACCACCTGAGCGCGCACTGGGGGATCCTCGGCCGCACTCAGATCAAGGACGACACCCTCGCCCTGCTGGCCCTGCGGGAGAAGGCCCACCGCGCCGCGACCGGCGCCTCCCGCCAGGGCACGGACCGGTAGGGCGGGTCATGGCGGGGGAGCGTGTGCACACGCAGGGGGAGCCGGTGTGGGTGCGCACCCGTGACGAGCGCGCCCGGTATACGATGGTGCTGCCGGGTCCGGCCGGGGCCACCGGGGTGCCGACGGTGGTGTTCGAGGCGGGATGGGCGGCGACCCGCTCCACCTGGGCGTTGGTGCAGACCCGGGTCGCCGCGTTCACGCGGGCCGTGGTGTATGACCGGGCAGGGCTGGGCCGGTCCGCCCCGGATAGTGCAGGGCGCACCCTGGACCGGATGGCCGACGACCTGAACGATTTGCTGGACGGCCTCGAGCCGAGCAGCGGGTTCGTGCAGGTGGGGCATTCCGCGGGCGGCCCGATCGTGCGGCTGGCCGCAGACCGGCCGCCCGGACCGGGTGGCCGGGCTGGTGCTGGTGGATCCGACCGATGAGGCAGCGGACCTCCTGTTCGGTGTGCCGTTCCGGGTCGGGGAGAAGATCGTGATCGCCGTGGGGTGGGTGCTGGCACGGGTGGGGTTGCTGGAGCGGTTCTTCCGGTTCCTCGGGGAGGGGATGCCCGAGGATGTGCGGGCCGATCTTCACCGTGAGGCGTTCCGGCCCGCGGTGGTGGTCACCCAGGGTCGGCATGCGCGCACGTTCCTCACCGAGCTGCACGCCTGGCAGGGCGACCCGCCGGTGCTGCCCGATGTCCCGGTCACCGTCATCTCCGGCAGTCTCGCGGACGGGATGCCGCGTCGGGTCCGGGATGCCGCGACCGCCGCCGGGCGGTATCGGGCCGCACGGTCCCGGCAGGGCCGGCACGTGGTCGCTGCCCGCTCCGGCCACTACATCCCCGCCACAGAACCAGATCTGATCGCTGCGGAGATCCGCCGCCTCGTCCTCCCACCCGCAGGATAACCCCGGGTTGTCTGGCGGGCATGCCTAGTCAGGCCACAGCAGGGGTGCGCCGCCGCCAGGCGATCGCGCCGGTGAGGGCGAGACCACCCAGCCCACCCCACAGGGTGACAGTGGAGACGCCTTGTCCGATGAGGACGGCGGGGGTGATGCCGGTGCGCAGGTCGGTGTCGGCGATCATCGCCCCGGCTTGCCCGGCGGGCAGACCGGTGAGGGTGCTGCCGTCGGGGCGGATGATCTGGCTGGTGCCGACGGTGGAGACGTTCACCACGGTACGGCCGGTCTCTACCGCGCGGATCCGGGCGACCGCGAGCTGCTGCAGGTTCTCGTCCGTGCCGCGGAAGTCGGCGTTGTTGGTCTGGAACACCAGCAGCTCCGCGCCGGCGGTGATGCTCTCGGCGATGACTTCGTCGTAGATCACGTCGAAGCAGATCGCCAACCCCACCGGCACACCGCCGACGGTGACCACGGGCAGGTCGGTGCCGTGCGCGTAGTCGCGTTGCAGCAGCCCGACCAGGTCGGGGGCGAGCAGGGTGTAGAACGCGCGGTCGGGCACGTACTCGCCGAACGGCACCGGGTGGCGTTTCGCGTGCGTCTGCGTCTGCTCCCGCCGCGGCGTGGCACCGGTGGTGGCCGGGTCCCACAGGAACGACGTGTTGTAGATGTTGCCACCCGACGTGGTGGCCGCGTTCGCCAGCAGCGGGGCCCCTGCCCGGGTGCTGATGCCGCTGAGGTACTCCGCCAGCCACGGGGTCTGGAACGGGTCAGCATCCAGCCCTTCCGGCCACACCACCAGATCCACATCCGCGTCGAGCACCGGGCCGGTCGCGTCTCCCTGCGCCCGGGCGATCGCCCCCACGGTGCGCTGGTCGAAGTACCCGGACGGGCCGTTGCCTTGCACCGCCCCGACCCGCATCGTCCCGGCCGGTGTGGTGGGAAACGCCGGGACGAGGACCAGCATCAGGGCGGTCACGGCGGGTACGGCAGCGGGCAGCGGGCGACGCCACAGGCCGGTCCGGATGGCTTCGATCGCGGCGGCGACGGTGAAGACCATCAGGAAGGTGAGCCCGCTCACCCCGACCCAGGACACCGTCTGCACGAGGGGGCTGTCGGCTTGGGTGATCCCGAGCCGCGCCCACGGCAGCCCACCGTACGGCCAGGCGCCCAGCAGCACCTCCCGGCCCGTCCACAACGCGGCCAGCAGGCCCGGCAGCAGCAGCAGGCGTCCGACCGGGCCGGGGACGGCGCGCGGCACCCACCGGTAGGCGAGTGTCAGCGGGATGATCTCGACCGCGGTCAGGGTCCCTTCCACCACGGTCAGTGCCGCCCACGGCACCGGCCCGAGATACCGGGTCGTCCAGGACACCAGCAGCCCGAAGAACAGCAACCCGAACACCGCCCCGACCGCGACTGCCCCCCACACGCTCCGGCCGATCAGGGCGAGAAGCAGCAGCCCGGTTGCGGCGAACGCGGCCGGCCAGAATCCCACATCCGGGTAGGCGAGATCCATCAGCACCGCCGCGGCCGCCGCGACCGGCAACGCCACCGCCAACGGCATCACCGCCCGGGCGCGGCGGTTCGGCGGGGTGGGTTGGGGGTGTCCGTGCGGGTCCTGGAGGGGCGTCGGGGTGGCGGTCATGGCCGGTCCGCGATGGTGCGGGCGATCACGGCGGCGTCCCGGGACACCCCGGCGAGGGTGTCCGCTCCGGGGCGGCTGTGGGCGGGGATCCCGGCGACGAACAAGCCCGGCAGCCCGGTCATCGCCGGGCGGGACCGGGCTGCGGTCGCCTCGGCGGGGAGCCAGTCGTCGCCGGGGTCGTACCCGGTGGCGAGGATCACCGAGTCCGGGGCGAGGGTGCTGCCATCGGCGAACGTGACCTGCCCGCCGTCCGCGCCGGTCACCGCCGGGGTGACCGCCACGCCCGCATGACGCAGCGCATGGTAGCTGTCCCCGAACACCGGCTGCACGGCCGGTGCGCGGCCCAGCCAGGACGAGCCTGCCCGGGCGTGGGCCGGGAAGGTCCGGGCGGGTCGGTGCGGGCGCCGGGTGCGGACCGCGAGGGTGATCTCGTGGGAGGTGGATAGCTCTCGCGCCAGCTGCACGCCGCTGTTTCCGCCGCCGACGATCAGCACCCGCCCGGTGGGCACCTGCCGGGGGAATTGGTAGTGGGCGCTGTGCAGCACCACCCCGGGCACCCGCAGCTGCTGCGCCCACGCAGGGATGCGGGGGTGGGTGGCGGCGCCGGTCGCGCACACCACGTTGCGGGTCTGCACGTCGCCCTCTGCGGTCTGTAGCTGCAGCACCGACCCGTGACCGACGCGTTCCACCCCGACCACACGCAACCCCCAGAACGGGTCCACCCCCAGGGTGTGCTGCACCTGGTCCAGGTAGTTCGCGATCTCATCCGCCCGCGGGTGCTCGTGCGGGTCCACCGGTAGCGGCCGGACTGGCAGCGTGCTGTGGCGGGCGTCGGATAGCAGCCGCATCGAATGCCACCGGGACGCCCAACTGCGTTGCCGGTCCGTGGCGGCGTCGACGACCACGAACTCCTGCTGCGGGCGGAACCCCAACCCGATCAGCGCGGCGGCCACCGCGAGCCCGGCCTGCCCGGCCCCGACGATGATCGCCCGCCGATGCGTCAACCCCGACCGCATCACCTCCCCCTCCCCGCAGGACTCGGTCCGGGTGGCGACGGCCGGGGGATGATCGTGCCCGGCCCGCGGCGGCACGCAGTTGCGGGGCGGGGCCGGGCGGGGTGGTGTGGGCGGCGGTGACCGGCGGCAGCCGTCGGCACCACCCCGGCGACGGGGGCCGCCGTGATACGGGTCGTCAAGACATTCTCCAAACCTAGAAATCGGCATCACACAACGCCCGCACACGCGCGGGCGGGAAGACGCCACCCATGGGTGGGCGGCATGCCGGATCTCAGGTTCGGGAAATCGACAACAGCAGCAGTGAGGGCGCGGCCGGACGCCGCGACACGGGCACCGGCACCAGCAGCGGGGCGCGCACCGGGCGGGACACCCGCAGCATCCGCAGCCGACCCTGCAACCGGAACCCCGTCACGGCCGCCAGCACCACCAGCGTGCACACCACCCCGATCAGGCACCCCCACACCCCGGACGCATCAGCCGACACCCCCACACCGGACGACACCGTCGGCGCCGCCACCGGTGCGCCCGAGTCTGGGGTAGAGCCGGTCGCGACGGGGGAGCCCGCACTGGTGTCGGCGTGCGCGTCAGCCGTGGTGTGGGAGGTGGTCCAGCCGCCGATGATGAGCACAAGTGCCAGGCCCAGGATGGTCAGCAGCCGCCCCGACCACCACCCCGCCGCGATGACCCGGTCGGGCCGGGATCGGGGGTCGCGGGGCATAGTCCCTCACTGTACCAATCCGACCTTTGCGTCTCCCGGATCCCGCCCGGCCGCAGGCCCTCCACGCCTTCGCCGACAGAGCAGCCACATCGCGTCCACCGGCACGTCGTTCTCGATTTGCGGTGGATCGTGGCGACCGAGTTCCGGGGGCGGATCAGGGCGAGGCCCTCGACCACTTGCCTCAGCTCTGGTCTGAGCCGATGCCGACGCTCGGCGCGAGGCGGTGCCGGTTGCAGCCCGTCGAAACCCCTCGCCCGGTACGCGGCATTCCAGCGCTCAAGCGTCCGCAGGCCCGTACCGCTATCTCGCGCGATCGCAGCCAACGAGATGTCGTTCTCCACGTGCAGCCGGAGCAGTGCCCAACGTTCCTCGGCGCGAACGCTCCCACCCTCGGACGGGGCATTCGCATTCGACGTGGTGTCCACCAGGTCACGTTGCGGGGGCGACCCGCGGCTTCCGCCGCTTGGCTGTGTTGGGGTCTCGGTTGAGGGTGCGGTAAATGGTGGTGCGGCTGACTCCCAGGACCTCGCCGATCGCGGCGACCGTCATCTCCTGCTCCGCATACATGCGTTTGGCAGTTTTCACCTGGTTCGCCGTCAACTGCGGCGGACGGCCTCCGGTGCGGCCCCGCGCACGCGCCGCTGTCAAACCCGCGTTGGTGCGTTCCTTTATCAAGTCACGCTCGAACTCTGCCAGTGCCGCGAAGACGTGGAACACCAGACGCCCGCCAGACGAGGTGGTGTCAATGGTCTCCTGAAGTGAGCGGAAACCGACCTCCCGCTCAGCTAGAGTCGCCAGCTGATCGATCAGATGTCGAATCGAGCGACCAAGCCGATCCAGCCGCCACACAACAAGCGTGTCGCCCGGTCGGATCTGGTCCAACAGTTTGTCCAGCTCGGGCCGAGCTGCCAGCGATCCAGAGATGACATCGACGAAGACCCGGTAACAGCCTGCCGCCTTCAACGCGTCGACCTGGAGGGCTGCATCCTGGTCAGAGGTGGACACGCGTGCGTATCCGAGAAGATGTCCCATGAACTGACTGTAGCGGAACTCATCGCGCACTGAAGGAATCGACGCATAGAATCCGGACTGGGGTTTCGCTACAAAATCTGATGCGAGGGTCTGCGAGAAGCTGCACTCTGAGCGGGCGTCGCGAAAATCGCGTTTTGACGTAGCGAATACGAACGATTCAGTTACGAAAGAACCGAACTCTCCCTCGTCGAGGGATCGAGTGTTATTTGCTGCTGTTCAGGCCTTCCAGAGCAGATAGAGCAGCGAGTAAGTGCGCGTCGGCCGCGTCGGCAACGGCCTGTATTGCCGGGGAGTTGCTCAGCTGGACCATGGTCTGAGGGTTGATGGCTTGGACTGTGGTCACATTAGCTGAGCGGTCCCGTCGGATGACGACGTTGCAGGGAAGCAGCAGTCCCAGGTCGGGTTCGGCGGTCAGTGCTTGTTGGGCGAGGGCTGGGTTGCAGGCGCCCAAGATCAGGTAGTCACCGAGCGTTTGAGCGCTTTCGCTGCCGAGTTTTGTTTCGAAGGTTGCGCGGACGTCGATTTCGGTAAGGACACCGAAGCCGCTGTTTGCTAGCTCTTGCCTCACTTTGGTGACTGCTTCCTCGTAGGGCAGCGAGACGGCGATGGTGTGTGCGTAGTTCATGTGCTTGTGTCCTCAGTCGTTTTTTCGTGATGTTCGCGTCTGTTGTTAGGCGGCGTTGACGATTCCCATCATGCCGCCGTCTTCATGGTCCAGGATGTGGCAGTGATACACCGTCTTGCCGGTGAAGTCGTCGAAGGCGATCCGCACCCGAATACTGCTCATCGCGGGGACATTGACCACGTCTTGCCAGAGGACGCTGTTGACGGCAGCGCCGGCTCGCTCGACGATCTGCATGGGCCAGACGTGCAGGTGCACGGGATGATCCATCGGGCTGGTGTTGGTCAGCGTCCACTCCTCGATGGTTCCGCCCCGCACGATCGTGTCGATCCTGGCCGGGTCGAACTCCTTCCCATCGATGGTGAAGCCCATCATGTTGCCTCCCGACCCCATGCTCATCCCGCTCGCCCCCATCCCCATCGCGAAGGTCAGCTCGCGCCGATCGTCAACCGTTGAGTTCCTCAGATCTCGAGGTTGTGGCTGCGTGGGCACAGCGGCAGGCGTAGCAGGTGGACCGGCAACAATAAAGGTAGCCAGATTCACCGTCGTGGAGGACGGCCGCGTGCCATCCATCATTCCCATCGCGGCTCCCCTGTCAAAGGGCAGAGTCTGAAAAGATGCCGTTCCTGCTACTCCTGTGACAAGAAGGTCGGCGCGGTTTCCTGGAGCGAGGACGACTTCCGTGACGTCCTGCGGCTGCGGGAATCGACCGGAGTCGATTCCTAAAAGTTGCAACTGTTGACCGTCAAGGCGAAGCCTGAGATACCGTGCAGCACACGCGTTGATGATGCGCCACCGTTCGCGCTCGCCCGGTCGAGCGCTCAGTTGCGGTGAGACTTGCCCGTTGACGAGCATCAGTTTCCCCTCCCGTCCTACCATCCGATCCATCGCCGACGCCGCCGGAATCGTTCCAGATCCGTCGAGAGTGATGTCGGAGATGACGAGAACCCGGTCTCGGCTGATGGGGATGGGGGTTGCATCCTCGACGATGATGGCACCATAAAGGCCACCAAATACTTGTGTGGCAGCCAGGCCGTGATGGTGCGGGTGGTACCAGTACACACCCGGTGGATGATCTGGCGGCAGTTGATATTCGTAGTCGAAGGATGACCCCGGATCGATCGAGACAAATACGTTGTCGCTGTTTCCGTCCGGGGAAACGTGCAGCCCATGAACGTGGAGGTTGGTGGGCTGTTTTAGCTGGTTATCCACGGAAATCTTCAGCCGGTCTCCGGGGCGGATAATCAACGTTGGGCCGGGTAGTCCGCCGTTGTAAGTGAGAGCGGTTGCGTGGCGTCCAGCTATCTGCGCGGGCCCTTCGGCAGCCGTCAGTTTGAGTTGCAGGGCACCGTTGACACTGCGCAGGGCCATAGGTTCGGTGAAGCGTTGGGCTGCCGATGGGACAAACCCGGTATTTTCGGTCCAGAAAAGTCCGGCGCCACCGGCGACGATGCTGACTGTTCCGAGACCACCGAGGATCAGGGCGTGTCGTCGGCTTATGGGCTCCATCAGGTTCCGTCACCGAGAACACGGATTCGTTCCTGATATTCCTCCGTCGTCAGATCCCCTCGGGCATACCGCTCATCGAGCAGCTGTCGGGCGCTGCTACTTTGCCTTGGCATGTTCTGCTCGTCGCGGCGGTCGCGCTTCACGCCACCTCCGAGGGAGCGAACCAAAAGAATGATCAGCAGAACGATCCCGGCGGCGATGAGCACCCCGAACAGCCATCCGCCACCCATCCCGATCCCGTTCATCATGATACGTTCGCCTTTCCTTGATTTTGCTTGGGCTCACCAGTCGGATGGTGGTTTTGCGGGAGCACCGCCATCGTGCTGGCCGGAGCCGAAGCCGAAGCCGAAGCAGGCGTGGGCCTGCTGAGCACCCGGTTCTCGTTCTTGCCCCTTATGGGGTGTGAAGTCTTGATCGGCAACTCGGCTCGGGTATCCGCATCCTCGAGCGCGTGCCCAGGATCGGTCGGGTGATCGCGGCCTTGTGAACGATCGTCGTGGTGACTTGGGCCGTGCCACTTTGATCCGCCGCCGCCGACGAACCGCACAGCCAGAATAGTCAACAGCACCACTGCGACTGCCACAAGTAAGCCGGCCCACCGATCCGTAGAGCAGGCTGCCGCCGGAAAATACCGCCTGCTCTTCCCCTGCTGTGACGATGTAGGACAAATGAGTGTGGGTGTGTCCGGGGGTCGCGACCGCCGTCACCCGCAGAGAGCCGACCGGGATTGTCTCGCCGTCCGTGATTGGCTGATGCTCAAACTGAACTTCATCCGCTGCGTTGACGAGGTAGACAGCATTCTGGCTTCGTGCCAGCACCAAACCGCCGGTCAGGTAGTCATTGTGCAAATGGGTTTCCGCGACGTGCGTGATTCTCACACCAGCATCCGCCGCAGCTTGCTCAATCCGGTCCGTATCACGTTGAGGATCGACGACCAACGCCACCTCCCCGTCATGCACGAGATACGAGCGGTCTCCAAGCTGAGGAGTATCAATCACAACCACATCCATAAGTTCCTTCTCCTCAACATGCACGAGCGGCCGGGGCAAGCATTGGTCTTTACAGGAAAAACGTTACCCCCCGGGGTATAGCGTTTCCTGTGAACAACAACCCCTACATCAAAGCGGCTCATCGCAATCGAGGGTGTAGTGGGCGGCGCGTCGGTGCCGGTGTAGGGGTCGAGGCCTCCCGAGGATGGAAGTTCTCACGCTCCCCATCCAGGAAGACCTCGACGTGCTTGACGCTACCTTCGCCTGCCCTGACCTGACCACGTTCTGCCGCCTGGATGAGCTCGGCCTGCAAGTCCTGGGGCAGCACCTTGAGCCGGACCGCGCGGTCCTGGCCTGCCGCGTCGTGGAGGCCGACCAGTGGTGTCGGCGCTGCGGCTGTGAAGGCACCGTCCGGGACACGGTCACCCGCCGCCTGGCCCACGAGCCGCTGGGCTGGCGACCCACGACCCTGCTGGTCACGGTCCGCCGCTACCGGTGCACCGGCTGCGGGCACGTCTGGCGTCAGGACACCAGCCGCGCCGCGCAGCCGCGGGCCAAGCTCTCCCGTCGGGCACTTCGCTGGGCGTTGGAAGGGTTGGTGGTCGGGCACCTGACCGTCGCCCGGGTCGCCGAGGCCCTGGCCGTGTCGTGGAACACCGCCAACACCGCCGTCCTGGCCGAGGGCCGGCGGGTCCTGATCGACGACCCGGCCCGCTTCGACGGCGTCAAGGTGATCGGCGTCGATGAACATGTCTGGCGGCACACCCGGCGCGGTGAGAAGTACGTCACCGTCATCATCGACCTGACCCCGATCCGCGACCGCACCGGTCCCTCACGTCTGCTGGACATGGTCGAGGGCCGCTCCAAGCAGGCGTTCAAGACCTGGCTCGCGGCCCGACCCCAGGCCTGGCGCGACGGCTTGGAGGTCGTCGCGATGGACGGGTTCGCCGGCTTCAAGACCGCCACCACCGAGGAGCTGCCCGACGCGGTCGCGGTCATGGACCCTTTCCACGTGGTCCGCCTCGCCGGTGACGCCCTGGACCGCTGCCGGCGACGGGTCCAGCAGGACCTCCACGGCCACCGGGGCCGCAAGGATGACCCGCTCTACCGGGCCCGGCGGACCCTGCACACCGGCGCCGACCTGCTCACCGACCGGCAACGGGAGCGGTTGACCGCCCTGTTCGGCATCGAGGACCACGTCCAGGTCGAGGCCACCTGGGGCATCTGATCATCGCCTACCGCGAACCCGACCGCGCCAAGGGCAAGCAGCTGATGACCGCCCTGATCGCCTCAGTCAGCCACGGCGTCCCGGCCGCCCTGACCGAGCTCCGCACGCTCGGTCGGACCTTGAAGAAGCGAGCCGAAGACGTCCTGGCCTACTTCGACCGACCCGGCACCAGCAACGGCCCCACCGAAGCGATGAACGGACGCCTCGAACACCTACGCGGCTCCGCCCTCGGCTTCCGCAACCTCACCAACTACATCGCCCGCAGCCTGCTCGAGACCGGCGGATTCAGACCCCAACTACACCCTCGATTGCGATGAGCCGATTATCGGCGAACGACGTCCGTCTCCTGAGCGGAAGGATCAGTGCCCTCGGGGTGCCGTGGTGTCGGTGAAGGCGGGCAGCAGGATCGCCGTGACGCCGTCGGGGTCGAGTCTGCCGGTGCGGACTTCTTCGGCGGCGCCGTTGAGGACGGCACGGGTCGCTGAACTCCGCCGCGATCGTCTCGGCTGCGTCAGGTTCGCCCCACCGGGCACGTGCACCCGTCGCCACCGGAGGCGGCACCGGTTGAAGAATACCCGGAGGGGGTATAAGGTGCGGGGAAGTGGTGTGCGAGGGAGAGGCGGGCGAGGATGATTCAACCGATCGACTATTTCCTGGTCGCCTGGTTCGTGCTGGTCGCGATCAGCACCGTCTGGGTCGGGGTGGACCAGTTCCGTCACAACCCGGAACCGGCGGTGATGAAGTGGGGCTTCATCCTGGTCACCCTCTACCTGGGGCCGATCGGGGCGCTGCTGTATGTGCTCGCGGACAAGGAGCCGCGACCGGGAGAGCATGAGGAGTTCACCCGGCCGCTGTGGAAGCAGGGCATCGGCTCGACCATTCACTGCGTCGCGGGCGATGCCACCGGCATCGTCGTCGCCGCCGTCGTCGTCGCGTCGCTGGGCCTGCCCATGTGGCTGGATCTGATCATCGAGTACGCCGCCGGGTTCGCGTTCGGGTTGTTCGTGTTCCAGGCCCTGTTCATGAAGAACATGATGGGCGGCAGCTACTGGCAGAACGTGCGCCGCTCGTTCCTGCCCGAGTTCATCAGCATGAACCTGATGATGGCGGGCATGGCGCCGGTGATGTCGCTGCTGATGATGGGCCGCGACATGCGGGCCATGCTGCCCACCGAGTTGCTGTTCTGGGCGGTGATGAGCTTCGGGATCGCGGCCGGGTTCGTGCTCGCCTACCCCGTGAACGTGTGGATGGTGAAGAAGGGCCTCAAGCACGGCCTGATGACCGTCCGCCCCCAGCCCGCCAGCCACCCCCAGGAGCATGACGCGCACGCGCAACACAACCCGCAGCCGCCGGAGGCGCACGCCGGCCACGACCAGGCGGCGGGCGGTGCGTCGTCGCCGGGGTCGGGGCATGAGGCGCACCAGCCTTCTGGCGCCGGAGCGGTGACCGTGCCGCAGCTGACCGTGGTCGGCGCGTTCTCCGCGATCGCGCTCGTGGTCGGGATGGTCGCCCCCGCGAACGCCGTCAACATGACTCTCAGCGCGCACGACGTCGGTGGGCTGATCATGCCGCCCGGGATGATCATGACCCGTGACACCCCCGCCGAGGCGATGCGGGACATGGCCGCCGTCGACCCGCGGGCCGCGACCGCCGCGTACGACGTGGACACCCGCGGTGATGAGGTGCTGGAACCTGCCCGCATCGAGGACGGGGTGAGGGTGTTCGAGCTGACCGTGTCGCAGATCCGCTGGGAGATCCTCCCCGGCGTCACCGTCGACGCGTACGCGTACAACGGGCAGATCCCGGGGCCTCGGCTGCAGGTCACCCAGGGCGACCGGATCCGCATCGACGTGACCAACGAGCTCGACGAGTCCACGACCGTGCACTGGCACGGCCTGGACGTGCCCAACGAGATGGACGGGCCCGCCGGGATCACCCAGGATCCCATCCAACCCGGCGACACCTACCGGTACGAGTACACGGTGAAGCAGTGGGGCACGTTCTTCTACCACTCCCACGATCACGCCGACCGGCAGCAGGCCCTCGGCCTGTACGGGGCGCTGATCATCGACCCCGCCGACCCTGGCCTGCAGCCGCCTGCCGATCGCGAGTACACGATCCAGCTGCAGGAGTGGCTGTCCCGGGAGGGGCTGACCTATCCGGCGATGCCGATGGAAGGGGGCATGCCGAACTACTTCACCATCAACGGGAAGGCGTACCCGGCCACCGAGACCATCGACATGAAGGTGGGGGAGACCCTCCGGGTGCGGTTCATCGGCTCGAACACCAACGACATCCACCCGATGCACATCCACGGCGGCCCGTTCACCGTCGTCGCCCGCGACGGGGCGGCCCTCACCACGGCGCAGCAGTTCCAGGCCGACACGATCAACGTCGGGCCGGGACAACGCTACGACGTGCTCTGGAACGCGCTCGAGCCCGGCCAGTGGCTCATCCACTGCCACATCAACCACCACACCACCAACAACAACGTCGAAACCGACGGCGCTGGCGGCCTGACCATGATCATCAACGTCACCGAATAACCCCACGAACCGAAGAACCGCCGCCGTTGTGGTCGCCGTTGCCGCGTCGAGTCACGTCCGCGCCCTCCGGCAGCACAGCAGGCGGATGCCAGGGGTGCCCAGCTCATCGTGCCCGACCGTTTCGGTTGCCGGAGGCCGAGATCGCCCGCCCGCCCGCAACGGGGCGCGGTGACCTCGCCGTGGTCAGGTGGTCGCGGGAGGGAGGACGCGTCGGCGGCGGGCGACGGTGACGGCCGCGGCGACCGTGAGTGCCGTCGAGACGGCGAGGAGCACGGCGCCGAGGATGATCTGCCCCGGTGACGGGGTGAGGGCGGTGACGGGCTGGTAGAGGTTGCGCTGCTGGCTCTGCGGGCCGGTGAGTTGCTGATCGACGGGCACCCACACCTCGAGGGTGCGTTCGCCGGTGGCGAACTGGGCGTACACGAACCACAGCCCCGGTGACGGCAGTGCCAGTTCCCCGGTGAAGGTACCGGGAGGCGGGGTGCCGGGTTGTGCGCGCAGCGGCGCGGTGAGGTCCTCTCCGGTGCGGCGGGCGACCAGACGGGACGGGGTGAGGTCGGTGTCGTCGGTGAGGCGGATGCCGGTGATGGTGACGGTCAGCTGCCCGGTGCCGTCGCCGGTGACGGTCATCTGTGCGGTGCCGTAGGCGGTGCCCTGGCCGGGGTCGTGCGCCTGCGCGGGTGGGGGCGGGGCGAGGGCGACCAGCAGAAGGGTGAGGGCCGCGGCCGCGCCGCCGGATCGGAGGCGAGTCCCCGGCCGCACGGTGAGGGCGATCATGCTGACGATGATCACCGTGGTGGTGCCGACGGCGGACCAGGCGACGGGGGTGGGTGGGACGCTGCTGATCCCGGTCCCGGAGGCCAGCAGTTGCAGGGTGGTCACGGCGAGGGCGGCCACCGGCCACCGCCACCGGGGGACGGGCAGGGCCAGCAGGAAGAGCCCGGCCACCGCGACCGGCAGGTCGGGGGCGAGCCACCCAGAGGTGGTGAGCAGCACCCACAGCACCACCCGGAACACCAGGTACACGGCGACGACGAGGACAAGGCGGGTGCGGCCGGGGACCAGGGTGGTGATCACCCATGCCGCGCCGAGCGTGGTCGCCAGCAGCAGCGGCAGGTACAGGGTCTCGGTGAACTGGGGCACGTCGGTGTCGTATTCCATCACGATGATCAGCGCCGCCCCCAGCACGCCTGCGGCCAGGGCGATCCGCGGCGGGGCGGGCACGTGCCGGTCGGTGCCGGTGAGCAGGCCGATCAGCACGCACAGGGTGCCGATCACCGACAGCAGGTGCGGGGGCGACCAGAGCACCGCGTCACGCCCGAACGCGGTGTGCCAGAACGCGTCGGCGGGCGCGGCCGCCGCGGTCGCGACCGCCGCAGCGACCGCGAGGGCGAACCCGGGAGTGCGGAACACGGCGGCCACGGATCGTGTCGCGGCCAGCCGCCGCCACCCCCAGCCGGCGATCACGACCCCGACGGTGAGGATCGACGCATACAGCAGCAGGTGCGGAGGGATGAAGGTGCTGTCCCGGCCGAGGGTGGTGTGCCAGGAGTCGTCCCAATACGCCGACCCAACCCCGGCGGCCGCGGCCGCTGCGGCGACCCAGACGCCCCCTGCCCCCAGCGCCGGGGAACCGCGGGCCGGGTCCGGCTCGGACGGGATGGGGGCGCGGTCACGGCTGCCGTGTGGTCGCATGGTCTGTCCTTTCTGTGATGCGGCAGGGAGCCGGTCCGGCCCTGGCGGCTAACGCCATGGCCCCGCTCCCGGCGGCAGCGGGGTGTTAGAGGTGTGTTAGAGGGGGAGCACGGTGGCTCCGATGAGGTTCTGGATGCTGGAGGTGAGGAGTGTCCAGGCTCCGCTGATCATCGCGATGCCGGTGGCGATCATGAGGACCCCGCCGGTGATGTTGATGGTGCGGATGTGGCGGCGCAGGAACGTGATGCTTCCGGTGGCCCAGTTCAGGCCGGCGGCGGCGGCGATGAAGGGCAACCCCAGGCCCAGGCAGTAGGTGACGGCGAGGAGGGCGCCGCGGGCGGGGTTGCCGGTGGTGAGGCTGAGGGCGGAGATCGCGGCGAGGGTGGGGCCCAGGCACGGGGTCCAGCCGAGCCCGAACGCGATGCCGAGCAGGGGAGCTCCGGCCAGCCCGCTGGGTGGGTGGATGGCGGGTTTCGCGGTGCGTTGGAAGAGCCGGAACACGCCGAGGAACACGAGCCCCATCAGCAGGACCACGATCCCGAGGATGCGGGTGAGGAGATCTTGCCAGCGGATGAGCCAGGCCCCCAGGGCGCCGAACGCGGCCCCGTAGCCGATGAACAGGACGGAGAAGCCGAGGGTGAACAGTCCGGTCCCGGCCAGCGCCCGCCACCGGGAGACCCCCGCGGTGGTGGTGGTGCCGGTGAGGTAGCCGAGGTAGCCGGGCACGAGGGGGAGCACGCAGGGGGAGGCGAAGGACACCAGCCCGGCGAGGAGGGCTAGGGGGAGGGCGGCCCAGATGCTGCCGGCGGTGATGATCTCCCCCATCAGGGGCTCGTCTCGGCGAGGACGGTGTCGATGAGGGCGGCGAGGGTGGTGCGGGTAGGCAGTTGCCCGATGATGCGGGCGGCCATCCGGCCGGTGCGGTCCAGGACGATTGTGGTGGGCACGGCGCCGGGGGCGGCTTTCCCGGCGAACGCGGCTTGCACCGTGCCGGTGGTGGCGTCCAGGATCGACGGGTAGGTGATGCCGAACTGGTTCTCGAACGCGGCGGCGGTGTCGGCGCTGTCGCGCACGTTGACGCCGATGAACACGACACCGTCGGGCTGGTAGGTCTGGGCGAGGGCTTCCAGGTCGGGCGCTTCGGCACGGCAGGGCGGGCAGGCGGCGTACCAGAAGTTCACCACAACGACCGAACCCGCCCACGCGGTGGAATCCGCCTGCTCCCCGGTGTCGGTGGTGCCGGTGAAGGTGACCGGGTCGTCGCGCTGGTCGGCGGGGATCTCCCGCACGGTCTCGTCCGCGGACAGATACCCCGGGGACGGGGAGGAGGACAACAGGCCGGGCGTCTGGGCGGTGCACCCGGCCAGAAGCAGGACGAGCGCGCCGAACACGGCGACCGCGGCGGCGGTGACGGCGCGGCGGGGTGGGCGTGTCAGGGTGGTGGGGGTGCGCATGCGGGATCACTCCGGTCGGTCAGGTGTTCGTGCTCTTGCTGGTGGGGCGGCGGCGGCCGGCGAGGATGGCGCCGGTGATCAGCAGCAGCGCCCCGGTCGGGTACCCGGCGACCAGGTCGAGCCAGCCGGAGGGCTGGCCGGGGCCGAACACTTCCAGGTGCGCGAGCCAGTGGATGATCGCGACGATCGCGCCGGCGGCCATCAGGGCCTGGCCGACCCGGACGAGCAGGCGGTGTCGCCGCCAGGCGCGTTGCGGGTCCTCAGCTGGGGCGGGGCGGGGGG
>Ga0207881_1000136_pt1 | contig 43098 bp, 37 predicted proteins | sample MalvirmetagMSP97_FD_184227 | JGI IMG/M metagenome (GOLD analysis project Ga0207881, IMG submission 184227) | Marine viral communities from the Deep Pacific Ocean - MSP-97 (SPAdes) | ecosystem: Environmental > Aquatic > Marine > Oceanic | place: Pacific Ocean | collected 2011-05-03 | reverse complement strand
TGGAGTTTCCGGCGCCTGGATTTATGCCTTTTACATGCCGGATATCACCCAGTGGTTTGATTATGTTGGCCTCGAAATCGTTAATTCAGCGCTGCAGATAATGATTATCATACTTCTGCTTTGTTTTTGTTACATGGTCACTTTGGAGCGTCTGGAAAAATCACCTCGGCTTAACCTGCTCGTGGCTATTTGCCTTACCTTACTGGTTTCCCTGGGAATTATCCGGGAAGTTTCAGAAATTATTATTTACGCTCAGGGCATACTCTCCAACCCTGAAAATTACAGTCCGGTCCTGCTTGGCAGTCTTATTGCAATAGGAATCGGAGCCAGCAGCGGCATCATTCTCTATTATGTCCTGATAAACCTTCATGGCCTCTGGGGCCTGCGAATCTGCCTTATTTTGCTGGCATTATTTGCCGGGAATATGGCATCACAGGCAAGCCTCCTGCTGATACAGGCAGACTGGCTGCCCTATACCGTGGAATTATGGGACAGTTCTGCCTTGTTACCTGAATATTCAGTGACAGGACAATTACTCTATGCACTTATTGGTTATGAAGCCAATCCATCCTTGCTGCAGGTATGCGTTTATATCGGGGCAGTATTACTTATTCTGACCAGTCCACTGTTTCTGCTGAGCTGGCGATATAACAACATGCAAGCAGTTAGTAATTCATGAAAAAGCCTGAGTCTTCATTAGCAGTCAATCTGACATTCATACTGTCTTTATGCTGGTGCCAGGCAGCCATGGCCGATGGCCTGAGTATCGACAAAGTTTATCATCCCTATGTGGATGCGCTGGAAAAAGAGCTGGAATACCGCAGCATTTACCCGGAAGCCCAGAGTAGATCGGCAAACCCTGCACAGATCCACAAGCTCTCCCTGGGGACTTCATTTTCCGATCATTGGTTTGGTGAATTTTATCTGGTGGGAGAAAAAGATCGTCGAGGAAATTTTGAACTTGAAGCCTATGAACTGGAGCTTAAATGGCAATTGAGTGAACAGGGTGAGTATTTTGCAGACTGGGGTTTGTTGTTTGAATATGAAAACGAAACCGAAGCCGATATCGAGGAAATCAGTGTCGGAATCCTGAGTGAAAAAGAATGGGGTCGCTGGAGTGGCACCGCCAATTTGCACTTCATTCAGGAATGGGGGGACGATATTGACGATGAGTTTGAAACAGCATTTGCCTGGCAAAGCCGTTATCGTTATTCACAGGCCCTGGAACCCGGTTTTGAGTTTTATACCGGACAGACCGCAACCGGCCTGGGCCCACTTGTACAGGGGGCCATCAACCTTGGGATTCGCAGAAACCTGCACTGGGAAGCTGGCCTGATCTTTGGACTTGATAACAAAAGCCCCGACCAGACCTTTCGCTTTCTCCTGGAATACGAGTTTTAAATGCTTTTTACAGCGCTATGCTTGTAGCACACTGGCCACTGAACGTGCCAGGTATTCAATATTACGCTGGTTGATACCGGCGACGTTGATACGGCTGGAGTTCACCAGATAGATACTGTAATCCTTAATCAGCGTCTGCACCTGCTCCACGGACAGTCCCAGAAATGAAAACATGCCCTTCTCTCTTTCGATGAAAAAGAAGTCCTGTTGCACCCCTGCTTCCTGTAACTTAACCACCAGTTCACTGCGCAGATTGTTGATACGTTCACGCATTTCCGTCAGTTCTGCCAGCCATTCGGCTTTGAGTTCTTCATCCGCAAGCACGATTTCAACCAGCTGGGCGCCATGCGAGGGTGGCATGGAATAGATCTGCCGGGCCGTTGATAAAATCTGTGAATGTGAGGCACTGACCTGATCGGGTGTTTCACCAATCAGGGTGACTGAACCGGTACGCTCCCGGTACAGGCCGAAGTTTTTTGAACAGGACGATGCAATAATCACTTCCGGCAATCTTTCTGCCAGCAGCCGAACACCTTTGACATCCTCTTCCAGACCGTCACCCAGCCCCTGATAGGCAAGGTCAATAAAAGGGGTAAATCCCTGCTTTTCAGCAGCTTCGGCAAATGCCTGCCACTGTTCCCAGTTCAGGTCTCCCCCACAGGGGTTATGGCAGCAGCCATGCACCAGGACCAGATCACCGACCTTGGCCTTTTTCAGCGTATCCATCATTTTTTCAAATTCAATTTCATGCGACTCATAGTTGTAATAGGGATACTCCACCAGTTCCAGCCCGGCAGAACTTAACAGCGGCACATGGTTTGCCCAGGTTGGGGTACTGACCCAGGTCCGGGTGCGGGGGAAATTTCTGTTTACAAACTCTGCTGCCACACGCAGGGCTCCCGAGCCGCCGGGAGCCAGGACACTGCAGGTTCGCTGATTGTTCAGGGCTGCACTGTTATCACCCAGAATCATACGGACAGTTGCTTCGTTAAAGCCTGCCGGTCCGGCCTGGGCAACATAGGATTTGGAAACCTCACTCTGCCACAGCTTCTGTTCCGCTTTCTTGATCGCAGAAACAACCGGAGTTTTACCTTCTTCATCCTTGTAAACACCGACCCCAAGATCAATCTTGTCAGGGTTTTTGTCTTCTATATAAGCCGCAGAAAGCCCCAGAATGGGGTCAGGAGGACGCCTTTCGATAGTCTGAAACATCTTTTTTTTCCGTTATATTTATGAAAGCCGGGCAGGTTCTGAGCGGGAATTATATCAGCAAGCTTTTCAGCGGAAAACTGTAGAAGCGCGAATATGTTCAGGAATGTTCGGGACTAAAGTCCCTCCTACAAGCATACCCGATCCTATGTAGGAGCGGTTTTAACCGCGAAGATGCACCTGATAATTCATTCGGGACTGAAGGCTACCGCGTCCTGCTATCGCCCCTTACCCACATCCGTGCACTCGCCAGGTTTTACGACTGGGACAGTTCCTCATTCATCCTGCGCACCTTGTCCTGCAGGCTGAGTTTGTATTCGGAAAGTTTGGCAGCGATTGCTTCATCGCTGGTTCCAAGGATTTCAGCCGCCAGAATACCGGCATTTTTGGCACCGTCCAGGGCAACAGTCGCGACCGGAATCCCTCCGGGCATCTGCAAAATGGACAGGACCGAATCCCAGCCATCAATCGAATTGGAAGAATTGATCGGTACACCAATAACCGGCAGGGTTGTCACAGAGGCCACCATTCCGGGCAGATGGGCAGCACCCCCAGCGCCGGCAATGATCACCTGCAGCCCACGTTCCCGGGCGCTACCGGCATAGTCCATCATGGCTTCGGGCGTTCGGTGTGCGGAGACCACGGAAATTTCATGGCTGATTCCGAATTCATTCAGCATATCGGCAGCCTCTTGCATGACCGAAAGGTCTGAACGGCTTCCCATGATGATACCTACGCGAGCTTTACTCATGCCTGCGACTCCTGCTCCTGCAAAGTGACTGCTTTGATGGTTTGTTTTACCTGTGCGACTTTTTCAATCAGTATATTGCGGTCTTCGTCTACGATGGTGACATGTCCCATTTTTCTGAAGGGCCTGGTTTCTGCTTTGCCATACAGGAATAAATGCACACCCGGAATAAGCAGCAGCTTGTTCAGTCCGCTGTAATGCACCGGGCCGATATGTCCCGCTTCTCCAAGTAAATTTACCATGGCAGAAGGACGGTTGATAGCAGTCGACCCCAGTGGCAGGTTAAGAATCGCACGCAATAGCTGTTCATACTGGGAAGTCACATTGGCATTTATGGTCTGGTGGCCGCTGTTGTGTGGTCGCGGTGCGACTTCATTGACCAGTATTTCCCCGGAGCTGCTGACAAACATTTCCACCGCCAGCAGGCCGATAATGTCCAGTTTCTGCACCAGTGAGCTGGCAATTTCAATTGCCTGATTCTGCAGGTCATTGCTGAGCGTACTCGGAGATATCAGATAGTCGACCAGGTTATGCTCGGCATGAAAAACACATTCGACAATCGGGTAAACCGCCACATCACCATGGGCATTGCGTGCCGCAATCACGGAAATTTCGCGGTCCATGTCCACGGCTTTTTCCAGCAGGCCTGGGGCATCAAATGCCTTCTCCAGATCCGTTGTGGAATCCAGCCTGATCACCCCGCCACCGTCATAGCCTCCCATTCCAAGTTTATTGAAGGCCGGCAAAAAATCACTGTGTTTTTTGATATCCGCCAGGTCATCCACAAGCACAAAGTCTGCCGTCGGAATTCCATGCTCCTGATAGAACTGTTTCTGTTTGCGCTTATCCTGAATGGTTTCGATGACACGAGGCTGGGGGCATACCTGCAGCCCTTCCTTTTCCAGTTGATACAGGGCCTCAACATTGACGTTTTCTATCTCAATGGTCAGCAAATCGACCTTTTTGCCGAATTCGTAGACTGTAGCAAAATCCTGCAGGTCACCCTGAAAAAATTCCGTGGCTATCCCCGCACAGGGGGCAAGTGGTGAAGGGTCAAGCACACAGGTATGAATATCCAGATTCGGGCAGGCCTGGATCAGCATGCGGCCCAGCTGTCCGCCACCCAGAATGCCCAGTTTGAAATCTTTATAGAATGCTTTCATGCGCGCTCAGAACGCCACTTTATTCATGAAAAGCGGCGCATCTTAACAGGAAAATATTGGCAGTGCGATAGCTGCAGCCCGGAATAACAAGGCCTGCTCAGAAGCCGTTGGCCCTAAAATAGATATAAGTGGAGAGTGCCTTGATAGTGGCCGCACTTAACTCCTGTCCCCAGGGCGGACAGACTCCCAGGCGTCCATTGGCTATCACGTCATAAATTTCCTGCCCGCTGCCTCCATAAAGCCAGATGTCATCAGTCAGGTCAGGACCACCAAAGGGTTTGTAGCCACTACCGTCTTCAGCATGGCATTCGATGCACACCGGCCAGAAATCCTCTGCCACTTCCACGGCAAAAGGATTGACATCCTCACCTCCGAGGTAGAGCACGTAATCGACCAGGTTATTGATCATGTCCTCATCCATGCCCAGCTGTGCATACGCCGGCATTTCCGAATAACGTGTGTCCGGGCAGCCGCCAAACATTTTGATTGCATCGTCGCAGTCAGTATTACGGACGCCGTAGGTAATGGTCTGCATGATTTCCATGACTGGCTCGACAGCAGTCATTTCAAAGCCAGTGACACCCCAGAGCCAGTCGAAATCAACCAGGTTGGGAACCCCGGGGCCGCCAGTAAGATCTTCGGCATGGCATTCAGCGCAGTGATTATCGATCGCTTCTTCTGCCAGCTCATTCATGTAAGCAAGCAGTTCTGCATCGGCCTGAACGGCTTCCGGTGAAGCCAGCAGCAAACGCTCATCAAGCTCGGCATTCTGGGCCTGCAGTGGTGAACTTAACAGGCAGCTTGCCAGAGCAATTATGGCAAATGACATTCTGTGTGAATTGAAAACAGAAATAAGGTTTTGCATGAGGAATCCCCGAGTCTCAGAGCGTTTAAAATAATCAATGTAACAAAGACTGCAAAGTCATTAAACTGGCTTATTTGATGAACATCAAGCCCAACATTTACCTCTGTAATTCACAGGTATGCCTGGAATGCCTTGTTACTCAGCCAGACTGACTGATAGGGTGCCAGCTTGATTATTTCCTGATCCTGCCGCAGTTTTTCCCCTGAAATCAGATCCGACCACTGGTCCGTGGAAACCAGATTTAAATTACTGAGGGAGACTTCCTGCTCGGTATCGGAAATATTATTGAGACAGAATATGCTCTGATCGCGCAGCAGGCTCTGACGCCAGAAAGCAAACACCTCATCCCCCACATGCAGGGTGAACATAATCGCGTTCGGGTGAAAGGCTGCCTGTTTTTTACGAATGGCAATCAGCCGTTTCAGCTCATTCATGATACGTGAATGGTGGTTGTCTTCTTTCAGCAGGGCTTCAATTTCATCCAGCTGCCAGTTATGTCGATTAATGGCACGTCTGTTATTGGTATTGGCCAGCTTTTCCAGATCATTTTCAGTCCCCAGCAAACTGTGAATATAAAAAGCCGGTACACCTTCCATGGCCAGCATGACCGTATGGGCGCAGATAAAACGCTGTTCCTGGTTGCCGTCATCCGGATTATCCATTGTGCCCTTCATGGCATCAAACAGGCTGATATTGATTTCGTAGGGGCGTTGTTTACCGTTACTACCCAGGCTCCTCCATGACACAGCTCCTCCGGCCAGTTCCATGGCGCCAATCAAACGCTGGATCTGCTCTTCCTCAACCAGACCTTCCAGTGGCCGCAGTCCGATACCGTCATGCGAAGCTATAAAGTTCAGAAATGTGGTGCCCTTTTGGGCCGGCGGCATACTCATCATCCAGCTTTTCAGTGCATGGCAGTTTCCGGTCACCATGGTGTTCAATAACAAAGGCGGCAGGGAAAAGTTGTAAATAATATGTGCTTCATTGGCATTGCCGAAATAGGACAGGTTTTCCCGGTTGGGGATATTGGTTTCGGTAATGATGATTGTGCCGGGTTTATAATACTCAATCAGGGTCCGGATCAGGCGAATAATTTCATGCGTCTGGTCGAGGTTCAGACAGCTCGTACCCTCTTCTTTCCATAAAAAAGCGACAGCGTCGAGACGGAAAATCTGCACCCCGTTATCAAGATAAAGCTTGATGATTTTAACCATCTCCAGCAGGACTTGCGGATTGCGGAAATTCAGATCTATCTGGTCATGGCTGAAAGTACACCAGACATATTTGAGCCCCTCCTGAGTCTGTACTTCCCGTAACAGCGGTGTCGCCCTGGGCCGCACCACCTGGCTCGTATCAAAGTCCCTGTCTACAGTGAAGAAATAGTCTTTGCCCGGGGGCTTGCCTTGTTTGAATTGCGTAAACCATTGCCCGAGCGATGAGCAATGATTGATGACCAGATCAGACATGAGTTTGAATTTCCTGGCTATCTGGTCAATATGCTCCCAAGTTCCAAAGCTGTCATTGACCTGGGTATAGTCAATGACGGCAAAACCATCGTCTGAACTGAAAGGAAAGAAAGGCAGAACATGTACCCAGGATATTTTTTCTGAAAAATAACGCGTCAGAAAATAGTCCAGGGTTAACAGGGGCGCTTCATCCTTGTTCACAAAAGTATTGGCGTAGGTAATCAGCGCTATGTCTTTTTCCGTCCAGTTGTTTTTCAGCCAGCGTGGTTTTTGTGGCGACTGATGCAAATCCATGAGCTGCAAAAGCTTTTGCCCAAGGTCTTCAACTTCAAGGTCGGGATAAATCTGGCTTAAATGCGCAAGCACACGATTGTGCAGGTCTTCTGCTAGATCAACAGTCATGCTCAAGGCCTAAGAGAATTCTGCAATATCAGCATCGACTGCCTGGAGAAATGCATTTCCAACTTCAGGTAAAGCAGAATTCACCCGGGTCCAGCTGGGAATGAAAGGTATCTCATTGGGGTTATCCAGAAATGATAATCCGGCTTGCATGATATTTTCGGCAAACAGTTCGACTGACTTTTCTTCCCTGTGAATATCCAGGGTCAGGCCATTGATGATTGCATCGCTGTGATAGGACTCGACAAAATCAAGCGCTACCCTGAGATAGGTTGCCTTGAGTGTACGGAAGGTTTCTTCAGTAAACACCACACCGGTAGTAGCCAGCTTGCGAAACATTGCCTTGCTGATATCAATCGACATTTTATTGAGACCGGCATGCTGATCATCAAATGATATATCCTGGTGTTTATGATCATAGCTGTCAGCTATATCAACCTGGCACAGCTTGTTGGTCGAATAATTACGCTTTAACTCGGAAAGTACGCCAATCTCAAGTCCCCAGTCGCTGGGAATTCTGATGCCGGCCAGTACATCCGCACGCATGGAAAATTCTCCGGCCAGCGGGTAGCGGTATGAATCCAGATATTCAATATAGTCATGATAACCAAGCACCTTGCTCAGGCTGCGTAACAGGGGTGTCACGAGTAAGCGGCAGACTCTGCCATTAATCGTGCCATTGGCTACCCGCGCGTAGTAACCCTTACAGAATTCATAATCAAAACCCGGGTTGGCGATCGGGTAAATAAGGCGCGCCAGCAGCCCCCTTTCATAAGTAACGATGTCACAGTCATGCAATGCGATGGCTTCGGCTTTGGCTTCTGCCTGCAGGTAGCCCATGCAAAACCAGACATTTCTGCCCTTGCCCAGTTCTTTCGGTGACAGACCGACTTCCTTGAGCTCCTGGTCAATCGCCTGTAAACGTTCACCTTCATTCCACAGGACCACATGTTCCTGTGGCAGCCTGGAAAAAAACTTCAGGGCTTTGCGGTACTGTTCCTCGCTGGCCCGGTCCAGCCCGATCACTATTTTTGACAGGTAAGGAACCTTGCATAATTCATCGACAATATTTTCCATTGCCGGGCCTTCAAGTTCAGAATAAAGGCAGGGTAAAACCAGCGCCATGGGTCTTACTTTGGCAAACTCCAGCAGCTCTTCTTCCAGTTCTTCAACCGGACGCCTGGATAAATTGTGCAAAGTGGTGATGACACCGTTCTGATAAAAGTCTCCCATGGTCTGCCCTCTAAGTCTTACTCGCTATTTTCTTTTAATTCATTCAGCAGGCTTGTGACAGCCTGATTCCAACCCGCGGGTCCATACTCACTGGTTCTGCGTAATGCCGGGTGTTCAAAATCCGGAAAGTCCCTGACTGGTGATTTCACCAGAACCGCATATTCTGCTACTGCCAGCATTGGCAGGTCATTTTCACTGTCACCCAGGGCTATAAACCGGGGGGTACGGCCTTCACGCTGATAATATTGTCGCAAAAAGCTGACAGCCTTGCCTTTGTCAGCAGCGCTGCTGACGTGAAAAAAGCGCCCTCCCCTGACCAGGCTTAGTCCGGCTTGTTGCAGCTTTTCCCGAAACAGTTGCAGTTGCGCATCGCTGTCTTCCCAGCTCAATGCTTCGGTAAAATTCCGCTGCATGGCCAGTTTTGCTCCGGCTTCAGACAAACCGGTCAATTCTGCCAGCAGTGCAGGCTGCATATCTGCAAAACCGGTAAATTTAAACCCATGCGTCTGGCGTAAATCATGAATCACGCTGAGTAACTCAGCACGATTCATACCAAGATTGTATTCTTTCAGGCTGGCTCCTTCGGGAACAAGCAGCCCGGCGCCATTTTCGACAATAAAGGGGTCATCAAGCTTCAGCAAATGACGAATTTCCTGCATTTCCGCGATAGTTTTACTGCTGTTGAGAACCAGGGGAATCCCCAGTACTTTAAGCTTTTGCAGCGCAGGCTCTGCTGCGCTGTAGGAATAATCAAAATGATCGAGTAAAGTGGCATCAAGGTCTGTGACGACAATAAGGTCAGGCAGCATGTGTAGTACTTATCTGTTTTGCTGAGGTCCTGTGAGCCTAGGGTTTATCTGTCAGCATGTCCACCCCTGCTACTATAGTGCATGGCCTGCCCTGTTCTGGTGCAGGAAGGCGCTGGACATTATTTTGTGCTACTTTAGCCATAGTCCAAAAACAGCATAATATATACGCACTAACATCGATTCCCGGGGGGGACAGTCATGAGTGATCAAAGCGCTTCGACAAACAAATATCTTAACTGGACGGCCATAGCCGTATTAATAATCGGCATCATTTTTGGCCTGTTTACTTTATCGGCACCGGCTGGTGTCTGGCTTGGTCTTTGGGAATTTGGCCAGGGCTTTGGCATTCTGGGAATCGCCGTGCCATTTTCTCCCTGGCTTGCCCTGGCCTGCATCCTTGCCAGCATAGCAATCGGTATTATTGCCAGGCAGAAAAAAGTCCAGAATACCGGAAAACTGCTTTCGTTTGCTCTTGTGGGAACTCTGCTCACGGTAATTGCCTGGTATATCCCTTCCATTTATGGAGCCCGCTTAAGCTACCCGCCAATCCATGATGTATCCACTGATGTTGATAACCCGCCTGAGTATGTTGCAGCCGTCCCTTTACGGGCCGATGCGGTGAACACTATGGAATATGGTGCCCAGCCCCCCATGACTCCGGAAGAAAACGCCCAGCTGCAACGCGAAGCTTTTCCTGATCTGGTCCCTCAGCTGATTGATGCCAGCCCACAGGAAGTTTTTGACCGGGCATTGGCCGCACTGGAAACCATGGGGCTGGAAATAATTGCTGCAGTTCCGGAAGAAGGTCGTATTGAAGCCGTAGCAACCACATTCTGGTTTCGTTTCAAGGATGATGTAGTGATCAGGATTCGACCGCAGGGTGAGCAGACTCTGGTTGATGCCCGTTCGCTTTCCAGGGTTGGACGAGGCGACGCCGGTGCTAACGGTTTGCGTTTGCAGGAGTTTTTCTCGCTGCTTTAGATGAATCTGTGCTTATTCGCGGTGGTAGGGATGTCCCTGTAACAGGGACCAGGCACGGTATATCTGTTCTGTCAGAATGACACGCACCAGAGGGTGTGGAAAGGTCAAGGCTGACAGTGACCAGCGTGCATCGGCAGTCTGCAGAAAAGAATCTGCCAGACCGTCTGCCCCGCCAATCACAAAGGCAATGTCCCTGCCATCATCACGCAGGCGGCGAAGCTCACCGGCCAGTTTTTTTGTATTCAGATCACGTCCGACTTCATCCAGCGCAATAACATAATCATGCTTGCCGATGGCCTGCTGGATTCCCTGTGCCTCTTTTTCCATGGCCAGGGATGCAGTACTGTTTTTACTGCGTATGGCGGCGGGGACTTCCTTGATGCTGAAGGAAAATTCTGCTGGCAGGCGTTTGCCATATTCTTCGATACCGGACTCAACCCAGTCCGGCATTTTGCTACCCACGGCAATCAGGCTGATCTTCATTCCTGTATGCGTTCTTCCGTCATGCTCCACAGCGACTCAAGATCATAAAGTTCACGGCTTGCAGCCAGCATGACATGTACCACCACATCACCGAGATCAATCAGTATCCATTCAGCCTTATTCTGGCCTTCCACGCTGTAAACTTTCTCTTCAGCCTGTTTGACTTTTTTTACCAGTTCATCGCTCATGGCTTTGACGTGCCGGTTGGAGGTGCCAGTGACAACCAGCATAAAATCACACACTGAAGTCAGTCCTCTGACATCCAGGCAGGTAATATTCTTGCCCTTCATATCATCCAGAATCTGAATCGCCAGCTCTTTCAGTTCTTCAACATTCAAATCGTTGCCTCAGGAGTAAAGTTTAAATTTTTTGATATAGCTTAATACGGTATTTGGAATCAGGTAGCGTACCGATTTTTTGGCTTTAACCAGATTGCGTATCTCGCTGGATGCAATCATCAGCGGGGTAAAAGTATATTCCAGTACATTGCCATACGGAGATGCACACAGGCTGGCAAAGTCTGAAACCATACGTTTTTTACAGAACTTTTTCACTTCGCTCGATGGTTTGATTTTCCAGCCTGGCCGGGTGATGACAATGAAATGCACCAGGGAGAACATATCCTGCCAGCGTTTCCAGCTGTCCAGTTTGTTATAGGCGTCGGCACCAATCAGGAAAAACAAGCGGTCATTGGGATATTCAGTACGCAGGGATTCAAGGGTTTCAATCATGTACGAAGGCCCAGGGTGCATGCACTCCCTTACATCAACCACCAGTTTTTTTTCTGCCTTGGTCGCGCGGTGCAGCATGGCAATACGATGCCGGGCATCGGCTTCGGCCTCTTCGCGATGCACAGGATGATGACAGGGGATCAACCGGACCTCATCAAGATTGAAATCCTGTTGTGCTGCCAGTGCGGTTCGCAAATGCCCGAAATGGACCGGGTCGAACATACCACCAAGAATACCGATGTTCTTCAAAGCCATTCAGGGAACCATTGCTTAATTACGGATGTGGCCATTACCCAGCACAATATACTTCTGTGAGGTAAGTCCTTCCAGACCAACTGGTCCCCTGGCATGTATTTTATCGGTAGAAATGCCGATTTCAGCACCCAGACCGTACTCAAAGCCGTCAGCAAAGCGGGTTGAGGCATTGACCATCACGGAACTGGAATCCACTTCGCGTAAAAAGCGCATGGCGCGGGCATAATCTTCCGTGACAATACTGTCGGTATGCTGTGAACTGTGCGTATTGATATGCTCAATCGCTGCATCCAGCCCATTGACAACCTTGATTGACAGAATTGGTGCCAGATATTCCGTTTCCCAGTCTTCAGCCTCTGCTGCTGTAATACCGGGCAGAATCTTTTGGGTACGCTCACAACCCCTGAGTTCGACTGCTTTGTCTTCATAGGGCTGCATAATCTGTTGCAGGAATTCTTCAGCGACTGACTCGGCCACCAGCAGGGTTTCCATGGCATTACACACGCCATAACGATGGGTTTTGGAATTCAGGGCAATATTCACCGCCTTGGTCATATCGGCACCATCATCAACATAAACATGGCAGATACCGTCCAGATGCTTGATGACAGGCACCCTGGCTTCATTGCTGATGCGCTCGATCAGACCCTTACCGCCTCTGGGGACGATGATATCGACATATTCTGGCATGGTGATCAGTTGCCCGACGGCTTCCCGGTCTGTGACAGGGACTACCTGCACCGCCGAAGCAGGCAGGTCGGCTTTTTCCAGTCCCAGTGCCACGCAGCGGGCAATGGCCTGATTGGAATGTATAGCTTCAGAGCCGCCGCGCAGAATCGTTGCATTACCTGATTTCAGGCAAAGGCTTGCCGCATCAACGGTGACATTCGGACGTGACTCATAAATGATGCCGATAACCCCCAGTGGTACCCGCATACGACCGACCTGAATGCCACTGGGTCGATAGCGCAACTCGCTGATTTCACCAATTGGATCAGCCAGGGTCGCTACCTGATTCAGGCCTTCGATCATGTTGTCAATGCGGGCCGGGGTTAGTTCAAGCCGGTCAAGCATGGCGGGCGCCAGCCCTTTGTCGCGGCCAGCAGTCAGATCCTGTTCATTGGCGCGCGCCAGTTCGTCCCGTGATTTATCGAGAGCCTCGGCAGTATTCAGCAGGGCCTGGTTTTTCACCTCAGTGCTGGCCGCAGCCAGAATCGATGCTGCCTGCCGTGCCGCTTTGCCCATCCCCTGCATAAGGGATTTTATGTCAGTCATGCCTTTACCATGTCATTACAAATGGCGCGATTATACCTGATTAATTTTCACTTCACCCCGCACAAGGCTCTCCTTGCGGGATTTTTTTAACTGCTTGATTCGATGCTCAATTTTGCTGGCTTCAGATCGGTTGCCAAACGCTGCAGAAAACACCAGTTCCAGCGGCCCTTTGCCACGCAAGGATTTTGCCCCTTTTCCCCTTTCAAGCTGATGTTCCGCGAACCGTCGCTCCACATCCGTGGTGATGCCGGTATAGAGGCTGCCACTGGCCGTACGAATCAAATAGACATACCAGGACTTTGTGTTTTCCGACAAATCTGTTCTCCCCCTGTCTCTCGTAATGATAGATGAAACGGCAGCTGCCACTGGAAATCTGCCTCATTTCACTGTATAAATGCGGCTCCTCGTTGAGCGACTACCCGTCTCAGCAGCTAAGCCAAACAGCGGGTCTCATACACGGCCTAAGGAAAATCCAAAAGATGTATAAGATTCAGACATTTAATCAAATTTCTGAGAAAGGTTTATCGCGTTTCCCCGAACAAGAATATCAGGTTTCCCCTGACACAGACGACCCTGATGCACTCATTCTACGCAGCTTCAAGTTGAGCATGGATAATGTCACGCCGAATCTCAAGGCAGTGGCCCGTGCCGGAGCCGGTGTGAATAATGTGCCGGTCGCAGACTATACCAAAAAAGGTATTGTGGTCTTCAACACGCCTGGTGCCAATGCCAATGCGGTGAAAGAACTGGTTATCTGCGGCATGTTACTGGCCTCACGCGGTATTGTTCCCGGAATCAACTGGGTTAATTCACTGGCTGACCAGGAAGACCTGAGTGAGCTGGGCCCGCAGGTGGAAGCCGGCAAGAAAAACTTCAAGGGTTCCGAATTAGCCGGCAAGACCCTGGGCGTTATCGGCCTTGGCGCGATCGGTGCGATGGTGGCCAACGCTGCCATCGATCTGGGCATGAATGTCCTGGGTTATGATCCAGCCATTTCTGTTGATGCTGCCTGGCAACTGGCCAATCAGGTCGAAAAACAGGAAAACATGACTGCCCTCCTGTCCAAGTCCGACTTTATCACCCTGCATCTGCCCATGCTGGAAAGCACCAAAAACCTGATTGATGAAAAAGCCATCAACTATTTCAAATCCGGTGCCGTGCTGCTGAATTTCTCCAGGGATGCCATTGTTAACACGGATGCAATGTTGCAAGGTCTGGAAAGCGGTCGCATCAATCGCTATGTCTGTGATTTCCCGACCAAAGAATTTCTCAGGCATGAAAAAGTCATCCTGATGCCGCATATTGGGGCCAGCACCGAAGAAGCCGAAGATAACTGTGCTGTGATGGCGGCTGACCAGTTACGTGACTTCCTGGAAAACGGCAACATCAAGAATTCCGTTAACTTTCCGACCATCTCCCTGGAGAGTAACGGCGGCGTAAGGCTGGCAATCGTCAATGAAAATGTTTCCGGCATGTTGAGCAAGATTCTCTCCGTGCTGGCTGACAAAAACATTAATGTTGTGGACATGCTCAACAAGAGCCGCAACGATATTGCCTACAATCTGATTGATGTTGAAAGCACTCCGGATGACGACACCATTGCCAGCATTGAAGCCATCGAACATGTCACCAGGGCATGGATCGTCTGATCAAATTCAGCAAGTACTAACCAACAACCAAGCGAAACGGAAAAGTAAATGACAAAGCAGGTATATAACTTTGGTGCCGGACCGGCAATGTTACCAGTACCGGTCATGCAGCAGATTCAGCAAGAGTTTCTCGATTTTCAGGGCATGGGTATTTCCCTGATTGAACTGAGTCATCGCTCAAAAGAATTCGAAGCGGTCATTAACCGCTGTGACGAACTCATCAGGGAGCTGTCAAACCTGCCTGACAACTACAAAATTCTGTATACCCATGGTGGTGCACAGATGCAGTTCGCCGGCGTACCCTTGAACCTGCTGGGCCTGAAACCGGCCCACAAGGCTGTCTATTCCGAAACCGGCAACTTTTCCAAACTGGCCAACAGGGAAGCCGCTCGTTATGGCGAAATCATTATCGCCAGCAGCAGCGAAGAAAGCGATTATGACCGCATTCCTGCCTTTACTGCGGACATGATTCCGGACGATGCCTCTTATGCCTATATCACCAGCAACAACACCATTTACGGTACCCGTTATCAGGAATATCCGGATGTGGGTGACACACCGCTGGCGATTGATGCTACCTCTGATATTTTTTCCCGCCCGGTGGACTGGTCCCGGGTCGGCCTGATGTTTGCCGGCATGCAGAAAAACCTCGGCCCATCCGGAACTGCCGTGGTTATCGTTCGGGAAGACCTGATCGGTCATGCCCTGGAACGTACTCCTTCGCTGCTGGATTACGCGGTCTATGAAAAGTCACACTCGCTGGCCAATACCAACAATACTTTTGCCATTTACACCATGGGTCTGACCATGCAGTGGTTAAAGGACCAGGGTGGTCTGGAAGCAATTGAGAAAGTGAATGAGCAGAAGGCCAAAACCCTGTATGACGTCATCGATAACAGTGACTTCTATACCGGCACTGCCCATCCGCAGCACCGTTCTATCATGAACGTCACCTTCACCCTGCCTGATGACGAGCAGTCCGCCAGCTTCCTAAAAGAAGCGCTGGATAACGGCCTGTATGCTTTAAAAGGTCATCGCAATGTCGGTGGTATCAGAGCTTCCATCTATAACGCCATGCCCCTGGCCGGCTGTGAAAAACTGGCCGAGTTTATGAAAGAGTTTGAGAAGAAAAACGGATAAAAGTTTTTCCAGAAAATAAAAAAAGGAGCCAGCTGGCTCCTTTTTTTATGTCTGCTTTCGTCCAATTGTATTTAATTGCTTAGCCTGTCCTGGCTGTTCGATTATAAAAGCATGCATTCCAGATTACTGCTGTGAGCTTCTGACTCGCCCCGGAACTGCGGTCTGCTACTGGGCTGCTCAAACAGCCACCAGGCCACGAACTTTGTCAGTACAGAGATGAAAACGAACGTCATCAGCGCGACAATTCCCGCGACTGTCACGCTGACGGTTAACAGGTGTGGACCACTAAACACAGCAGACAGCACGGGCGGGACAAAGTAGTCCGGGGCGAGTAGCCCAGCGAACGACAAAAGAATCAGCTTGTATCGTCTCGGTTGACGGGATCGTTGGGCAAGTTCTGTATCACTATTGTGCATTGGTATCTCCATTTACTTCAGTTTGGTAATGTATTCCATAAATCAAACTTCAAGTACCTATGACCTATGCGGCAGCACCTATTGTCGCTGCACTCTCACGGACCTGGCCGACGAGCATTGCCCAGTCCATTCCAAGCGCCGTGTATACCTCTTCTGCCCTGGGAGAGGCGTTGTCCCCGAGAATTTCAACGATCAGGCTGGATGCATCTGCGGTAATGACGCCGCTTTGTACCAACCTGATAAGTCCGGTTTCTCGCTTTGTGTTATTGAATGTCCCGCTTGCATCTACTGCCACATAAGCGTCAAAGCCTTCTCTTACCGCACGCATAGCAGGAAATGCCGCGCAGACTTCCAGGGAAACGCCGGCAAAGATCAGTTTCTTGCGTCCGGTTGCCCGGATCGCTGCTTCCACACGCGGATCGTCCCAGGCATTTACAGTTGTTCTATCGATGAAGCACTGTCCGGGAAGCGCTGCTCGCAATTCCGGAAAAGCCGGACCCCAAAGCATTTCTGCGGATGTCGTTGTCGTCACAATAGGGATGTCGAGGGCTCGAGCTGCTTTGGCCAGGCCCACGACGGTATGCTTGAGTTCTGCAATTGAATAATCTCGAATCCCCGTCATCAGTCCTACCTGGTGATCGACAAGGATCAGTGCAGCGTTTTCCGAAGTTAAAGGTTCCGGGTTATGAATATGCTCGTTCATAGTTATCTCCTTAAGGTTAAGTTATTGTTACTCAATGATTGTCTTAAATACCGCCCAGCTGACCAGCTTCATAAGCCGCTTTGATGTCTGAGATTTGTTCCAGAGAGCCCATAACGAAAGGACCATCCTGGATATAGCTTTCATTGATCTGCGCGCCCTCGAACAAGGCAAAATGAACAGGCTTGCCCGATGCGTTCCTGATACTGATTTCTGCGCTGCCGTCAGTTTTAATTGCAACAGCCTGGCCGACTGCCAAGTGCCTGGCGGTTTCACCAACTACTACGTCCAGACTACCCTTCACAGACTGAACCCATATACCACGATTGGCGGCTGACTTATGTGAGAAGCGACCACCTGTCTGGATCGTCCCATCCAAAATGGTCATAGGAGTCGATGGAGAAGCTGCGCCGCGAACGCCATTCGACTCACCCAATGCGACCTTCACACGATAGTGTGTGCTATTAATCATGGGCATATCTTTTGATCGTACGAGGAGTGAAGCAGGTGATACGAATCGCCGGGTCTGCGGTACATTTACAAATACCTGTAATCCATGGGTACGCGCATTCTCTCGAGGGGATTCATCATGAACCGCGCCACTACCAGCGCTGAACCAGTACAAATCGCCGGGTTGCAGATCGAAATCATTTCCCAATGAATCCCGATTGTGAAAAAGACCTTCACTATCCTCAAACAGAAGCGACACGGCGGACATCCCTGCATGAGGGTGCGCGCCAAATGTGGGTTCCGTCATCACATAGTGATCAACCATCACCAGTGGATCCATGCCTTCACCAATATCACTGGCACGGAAACTTTTCGCCTTGAAACCACTTCCAACGCTGAGCTCAGCGCCGCTTATTGGCTCAGATACAAAAGTCATATGATTTGTAGTGAAGCCTTGTGAAAAACCAATGGCTGTGTCGATTGCATTCATTTTGTCTACCTCTTTTTGTTCAAATTAGTTCAAGTAACTATAAATATGGGACAATAGGTGCGTAAAGTGCCATAATTCGAAAATATAATTCCATTTATGGAACATTTAAGGTGAATTTCCATGCCATCCATCGATCTGAACGACTACTACTACTTCGTGCATGTCGTTGAAAAAGGCGGGTTCACGCGCGCCTCAGAATCCCTCGACATTCCGAAGTCTCGACTGAGCAGACATATTGTGCAGTTGGAGGAGCGCCTGGATACGATACTTATCCAACGCACAACTCGTCAGTCGAAGATCACCGAATCCGGTGAAGTGTTTTACCGGCGAGCGCGCACAGTGGTCGACCAGGTAGAACTAGCTGAGGCAGAGCTAAAACGGAAGAAGAACACGCTATCCGGACAAGTTACATTAAGCTGTTCTGTAGGTGTCGCACAATTTGCATTAAAAGAGCTTATTGCACGTTTTATGACTGACAACCCACAGATCACAGTTTTGCAACAGGTAACCAATCAGAATATTGACCTGATCGCTTCAGGTGTCGATATGTCTATTCGCGGACATACAGGTTTTCTGCCTGATTCAACCTTGATTCAGAGATCACTGGCTGTCGTCGAGTGGAGCTTGTTTACCTCTCCTGACTATCCGGTTAACAAAATCGCGACTCCCCAAGATCTTAAAAGCCATCAAACACTCTCCCTCGGCTGGCAAGGACATGGGGGCCGTTGGAGGCTAGAACATAAATCGGGAATGAAAGAGGAAATACGAATTACGCCTCGATTGAAGAGCGACGACATGGCTACTTTAAAAGAAGCCGCTGGTGAAGGCTTGGGCATCGTCGCACTACCCGCCTATACCTGCCGTGATGAGTTGGCATCAGGCAAGTTAATTAAAGTATTACCAGAGTGGCATGCAGGCCAGGCCAATCTCAGTCTTATGATGCCACGAAAAAGTGGCTTTGATGCTCCAGTTGTAGCGCTTCAGGAATTTCTTCAAACAGAGTTCACCGATTTTGTAGCGATGTATTGAGATGCCGGCCTGCAAAGCTACAAAATGCCCAGTTATGAGATGCACATATCAAAAGTCCGTTTAGGATAATAAGCAGAGCCTCCTTTTGACTAATAGCGGGATTAAGTTCATTCCAGTTACTTTAAATACTAATAATAATTTCCTGAATCATATATCTTATCCAGTAGATGGTCAGTTTATCCTTTTAATTTAGACTATTAACGATGAGACAAATCACTTCCTTATTTGCTCATAAAGTGACAGCAATCATTGAGCCGGGACTGAATAAAGCCCAATTCCTTGAGGAATTGGGACTAGATTCTGATGCCCCGATCAATCCATCGGTGATGATATCTGATACCGAGTACTACACGTTCCTGGAAAATATTTCCCGAACAGAACAATCAGGACACACACTTTCTTTACGTGCTGGAAATGCAATGTGCTGTGATGATTACGGTGCATTTGGATTGGCGTGGAAATCTGCAGCGAGCCTAAGGGGGTCACTTACTCGGGCAGAGCGTTATTCCCGGGTGCTTACCAATGTATCTACTTATAGCGTCGAATTATCTGAGAAAGGTGCTTTTGCACATTTACACCGTGAAGGAAATAGAAGACTGGGCCTGAGGCTTTCCAATGAAGCCACCGTCGCCAGTATTTATACCATTTGTAAAGAAGTATCAACTTATCCTGTTGAACTCCTGGCAGTTTATTTTAGGCACCAGGCACCTGAAGTGACCCATGACCATGAGGAATTCTTTGGCTGCCCTGTGCACTTTAACACCGATCGGGATGCCCTGCTGATCGCCCATGAATCACTTCAGAACCCCAATAAGGTAGGCGACCCTACTATCGTAAAATTTTTCGATAAGCATTTGGAAGATGAACTGGCAAACATTAAGGATGACAGTGTTCTTGTGTATAAAGTTAAAACTTATTTATCTCAAGCACTGAGTGAAGGCATACCAACCATATCTGATGTAGCCGAAAAACTGGCCATGAGCGGCCGAACATTACAACGCAAACTATCTGATCAAGGAATCACATACCAGTCAGTTGTGGACGATGCCCGGCGTGAGTTGTCAGAGCGTCTACTGACTAATTCCAATCATTCACTTGCGGACATTGCATTTCTGACTGGATTCTCGGAGCAAAGCTCGTTTAACAGGGCTTTCAAACGCTGGGCTGGCCAGACTCCAAGATCCTACCGATTAGCTGCAAAGTCCAAATAGATAATCACTTAAATTGTCATCATTGGTCAAAATTTTGGCGGCTTGTGTAAATACGTCAAATGTATTGCTGACTATTCTACACCTCACATTAATCATAGACGTTAATTGAGGAGATAGAAATGAAAGCAAGTATCGAGCAGGGCCATGATTCATCACTTACTCTAATTACTGGCGGTACCGGCAAGACCGGGCGACGTATTGTTGACAGACTAAAGGCAATGGGTGTGCCAACAAGAGTGGGTTCACGTTCAGCTCTGCCTGCGTTTGACTGGAACAATGAAGCTGACTGGGATGCCTGCCTTGAAAATGTTAAAACTATTTACATTAGCTATGCACCAGACCTTGCTATGCCGGGTGCAACTGACACGATCCAGTCTTTTGTAAACCGCGCAATTCTTCATAAAGTTGAAAAACTGGTTATCCTGTCTGGTCGTGGAGAGCAGGAAGCGCAGGCTTGCGAGAAAATAGTTATGAATAGTGGTCTCGACTGGACCGTTGTTCGCTCAAGCTGGTTCTTTCAGAATTTCTCTGAAGGAGCATTTATTGACATGGTGCAGGTTGGCAATATTGCTTTACCGGCTAGCGATATTCAGGAACCTTTTGTTGACGTGGATGATATTGCTGAAGTAGCAACCATGGCGCTTACAGAACCCGGGCACAATGAAGAAGTGTATGAAGTTACCGGTCCACGATTGATGAGCTTTGCAGATATTGCAGCAGACCTCTCACGGGTAACAGGTCGCGAGATCACTTATAGTTCAGTCCCCCATGGTGATTTTGTTAGAGGTGTGAAAGAGTCAGGTGCACCCCAGGACGTTGTGTGGATGCTAGATTATTTGTTTTCTACAGTACTTGATGGAAGGAATAGTACTCTCTGTGATGGTATAAAACGAGCGCTTAAAAGAGAACCAAAAGACTTTTTCGATTATGCCAACCAGGTAGCTGAATCAGGGATTTGGAGGAAAGTAGCATGAAAATATCCAGCGTTATTTTACTCCAAATAAATGGCTGGACAGCAGTGTTAATCGGCAGCTTAATACTGATTGATCCAGTTGGTATGTTTAGCACCTACGGACTTCAATCAAATCTTTCCAGTGGATTACTTTCCGAACTGAGAGCACCAGGAGGTCTGCTGTTGGCCTGCGGAATCATAATAATACGCAATACACTTAGAGAAGAGCTATATGAATTCGGCCTTCAGCTCTCTATCATGGTTTACGGGGGATATGGCTTTTCTAGACTGTTGAGCTTTGCCTTTGATGGAGCACCGCCAATTGAAATAATGTTTGCTACAGTTATTGAACTGATGTTGTGCCTGCTTTCAATGCTTGTGCTTTGGAAGCGGCAAAAAAATTCAGGCTTTAGCAAAGAAACACCAAGCGCAGTCGCTTAAAAGCGGAAGTTACGAGTGTACTTTAAGACAATTTCAGATTGCAGCGGATTCAATTCCCGGAACGCTCCGGCAGTCGAATCAAAGTTGTAATTCACTACCAGGTAAAAATCCTCACCGGCCTGCGGGGTCCAGTGCAGACGGCTGTTGATGCCGAAAGTATCGCTTCTGTTTTCATACTGCAGCAGCGAAATCCATGACCATTCCGGATTAATGGCAATACTTGCATCCAGTGTAATCTGACGGCTGATTACGCGTGCCTGGGGCAACACGACATCATTAAAATCGTAAGACAGGTCAAAAGCCAGTCGTCGATTGGGGCGCCAGTCAATTCCGGCTTCAATGCGGTCACGATCACCGGTATAAAAACCACCGGTCTGGTAACTCAGTGAAGGAGAAAAAGCCCGGTTGTTGGAGGCATTAAAAGAAAGTGTCATTGATTCCCAGGAATAGTCATCGGGAGTAAAGCCGACGCCCAGGATGGAAAAAGGGCTGGTCGGGATATCATGATTGTAGTTGAGCGTCAGATGCAGCTGGTCACCCTGATAGGTATTGAAATTGATTACCCGCCAGAACACCTCTTCAGTTTCCAGTTTATCAGTCTCAGAAGACTCGGTTCTGGTATAGCGGGCGGCTGTAAATATATTCCTGACCAGATCGCTACCTGGGAAATAATGCCGATAATTTGTAAAGATAGAACTTTGTTTGATACCGCTGCGGCTGACAAAACCCAGTCGCGGCGAAAATTCATTACCGATATAGGTATAGGACAAACTGCCGCTGACGCCATTATTCTGCGTGGAGAAATTAACATAGCCTTTGTAGGCTTTGGTATCCCCCTCTATCCCGTCGACATCTGAGCTCTGGTACCACCAGTCGCTGGTCATGGTATAGCGGTCAGTAAAGCGGGTATTACGATAGGCAAAATCCACACCGGCCAGACTGCTGTCGGTTTCGCTGTTGGGGTCTCCCTGGGTAAAGATGGCACCGACTTTTGATTCAGCCAGGACATTGGAGGTCACACGACCAACAAAGACATTCTGTCCATCCAGCCCCACACGGTCACCCTGCTGCACTGCAAGTACCCCGACACTGATATCATCGACGCGCCCTGCCAGTTTGGCGCCAGCTTCAATATCAACCGGCTGCCCGGTGTTCGGGTCAAGGCCGATACGACGGGAATAAAACGGCATGCCATTGGAACTGCTACCAAAACCGCCGCCGCTAAGATCGCCAAAAGAAAAGATTTCAGAATCCTGCAGGAAGAAATCACGTTTCTCTTCGAAGAACAGACCAAAGCGACTGAAATTAACCTGACGGCTGTCAGCTTCAGTGGCGGAAAAGTCGGTGTTGAATGTCAGGGCACCAGTCAGGTTTGGAGTAAATTTATAAAATATATCCAGTGAAGGATCAAAGCGTCCTTCCGAATCATTTACGGTATGATTGGTCTCTTCAGCCACAGTAACTGAAGGGACGACATCCAGACCCAGGCCCTGTTGTATACCGTTTATTCCTGAGATCAGACCGCTGGTGGAAGGATTGGCATTGCGATTAAAGGAAGACCAGGCTATCTCTTCATTGGTACGGGAAATATCACGCCCGACATTGAAGCCCCAGGTATCGGTGTTGGGATTAAAGTTAAGCGTGGTAAAGGGAATGGCAATTTCCATGGTCCAGCCCTCTTCATCAATATTCGATGCCGATTGCCAGATACCGCTCCAGTCCCAGTTCTGACTGCTTGGATTTTCGTATACAGATTCCGAGCGCATACCATTGGGATTGGTCTGGAAGTGAAAGCCGGTCCGGTTGTTGTTGAATGTATCCAGCATAACAAAGGCAAAGTCGTCAAAATTGGTCTGGCCGCCCTGGATCATCTGCCGGGCACTGATCAGTTCAGGCTCGGTGTCATACAATCGCGCTGCAACGTAAAAATAATCTTCACTGTAGGTTACATAGAATTCGCTGCGCTGGCTGGGTTCACCCATGTCGACCGGAGTTGTCTGGTGCAGATCATTGATAACAGTTGCCTGTTGCCAGATTTCATCATCCAGAATTCCGTCAAGCACCGGCTCGAGATCGGTCATCACTATGTCTGCACGCTTGCGGTCGCTGCTTTGTAACTGGGTTGAACTGTTTTGCGCCCAGACAGAGTTGGCCAGCAAAGCTGCAGATAATACAAAGAGTCTGAAAATAACGCCTGAATTCATAATAATAATCGTTAATTCCCTAGCTGATATTATTTGCTCCGCAGTATAGGACCGCCACGCAAAAAGGAGAAGATTCTACCCGAATAGAGAGTAAAAATCCTCAGTATATCCTTATTTTTCAGGGAGAAAAGGCTGCTCAGCGGGCTGCGCGTTGCTCGAGCTCGGTGCGGGAATTTAGCCAGCTGAGCATGTCGATCCACATCTGTTCAATCTGCTCATCAGTGGGCATGATGCCAGCCGAAGGGAGTTCCAGGGTGACCACCGGAATACCCAGATCCAGACCGGCATAATTTCCCAGCGAACCGGGGTATACACCAAGCTGATGCAGGTAAAGATCGCCAATCCTGTCAGGGGCAACTGAAGGGCCATCAAAATCAAGCAGATGGTAAGGGGCGTGAACCGAGACAACTACATCCGGCTCATAAGTTTCAATCTGGTCAATAACCCAGCGAACTTCAGGTTCACTGGCTGCAGCGACGCCAGGATAACGTCGCGGGTTTTCGCCGGTATTGTTGAGCCAGTAATCATGGGCTTTGTCATTCCAGTCCTGGCTCGGGAAATTACGATTCAGGTCAACACCGCTGGCATTTTGTCTGACTGCCTGGCCGTCGAGCAGGCCATCCGGATTGACCGAAGGCAAAAAACGCCAGCTGAAACTGTTACCGCCACTTTCTTTCAGCAAGGCCATCCATTTAAACATGATGGAAATTGATGAGTATTCGTCCCCGTGAATGCCACCCATGATCAATACCCGCGATTTTTCATTAAGCGAATTGCGCGGCTCGAAATCCCGCTGGGTCAATGGGCGTGCATTGACGCTGTAGGCACCGGCGAATTCCAGTTGCTGCTGCATGCAATCTTCCACTGAAACACTGCCCAGCTTGTTGCCGATTTCGTCACACAGGCCGTTGATGACCTGTTGATGATAAAGAGCTTCCTGTGCCAGCTGTTGAGGGCTTGGATACACAGACAATTCCGACTGTGAGGCCAGCTCCTCTGCTCTTGCCTGCTGTTCCAGCTCTTCCCTTGTTAATTGCGGTACTTGCTCATCAGGGAGTTCAGTATCAGCTGAACCGGGTGTCGGGTCTTGCGGCAGTCCGGTATTTTCCATTACCTGGGCTGTTCCTGCAGCGGATTCGGCTGCTTCCTGTGACTGGTTTTCTGCTGTTGAAGCTATTTCTCCCGCTGAAGAATTTATTTCTGCTGAGGGTTGTCTATTCGCTGAGGGTTCTCCATTCGCTGAGGGCTCTCTACCGGCTGAGGGCTCTCTATCCGCTGACGGCTGTTCTCCCGCTGAAGGCTGACTATTCGCTGAAGGCTCTTCCTCAATAACGGGCAGGCGGGCGCAGGAAACAAACAGCAGCACTGAGAGTAGAACGACCGGCGTAAATTCACGAAGATTGTGCATCTGCGCTTTCATCATCAACTGCTAGCCGAATGGCTAGCCATTACCCTCGTAAATAATTTCCCACTCGGCACCTGACTGACGCCACAGCTGCATCTTCCAGCCGCTCCAGTTGTAGTTACTGCTGCGATACTGCTGGAAATAACGAACCTGGACGACATCCGACTGACGCGGATCATTAATAAAACTGATGTCGGAAAATTCCACTTCAATAAAACTTTTTTGTAAATTGACGCGTCGCTTGTATTCCGACCATTCCCCGAGATTACGACTCAGATCAGTAAAATCCTCGGCATACCAGGATAGATAACTGTCATTATCCCGATCTTCCCAGGCCTGACGCCAGTCCGTAAGGGACTGAGCCAGACTTGTCCGTTGATTTCGAACAGCCTCCAGCGGCACCCATTCCAGTTCACCAGCCGTCATGATCACCGGCGTCCTGCCGGGTTCGATATAGCGATTCATCTGCAACAGGCTGTCATTATCAATAACCACACAGCCATCACTGTCCAGCAAGGGCCGTTCGCTGATATGTTTTGGCAGACCATGCAGCCAGATTCCGGACCCGGTTCTGCCTTCCAGCCGGTCCAGTGCATTGGGATAGTTCATGGGATAGGCGCCAAGCCCGTAGAAATCGATTAACTGGCTGTCCTGCAGAAAACTGGTGAAGTGATAAACCCCCATGGGTGTTTTTTTATCCCCTTCAAACTGTTTATCAAATCCGTTGGAGCCAATGGAAACCGGAATAATCTGGCGGACAATATAGCCACCATTCGACTGGCGCTCGAGAATTTTCAGCCGCCCTCTTTCCAGCTCAACCCAGAACACATATGGCGTATTTTCTGAAACCTGAATCAGGCCTCTGGGAATCATTGCCTGGCGTTGCAGGCCACTGTTGGTACCAGTATTGAGGGCAATACTGTTATAAAAAGCATCGGCACTGTGGAATACTATCGGCATGGACGAGCCAGCCTGGGCCAGTCCAGTGGCAGGTAACAGGCAGCAGGCAGCAAACAGCAGCAAAAGCCGGGAACAAGACCGGTAAATATGCTGGATATGCTTGAATAGCATGGTGTTCATCAGTGAGGAATTCCTTCAGGTTTACAGGCAAAACGAAGCTTATACAGTCTGCCCGCTTAAATCAATAAGTCGTTGTTTTTTCAGAATAGATTCCATATCTGATAGCCCAGCAGAAACAATGAGCTCAATATACCCAGGGCCGGGATTAATACCGGAATACTGAACCCTGCCTCGGTATTGGCCGAACGGCTTTTGATCACGATTAATGCCAGATTGACGATGGCGAAGATCACCAGCATCACAGCACTGGTGAGCCGGGCCAGGCTTTCCAGCGGTAGTAATAAGGCAAAAACCAGCACCATTGCCGTTACCAGGCCTGTAGCAAATATCGGCGTCCTGGTCTTGCCGGCAATCTGCGCCAGTCCGGCAGGTGCCAGCTGCATTTTACCCATACCGTAAAGCACTCTGGAGGCCATGATTATCTGAACCAGTGCTCCGTTAATTACTGCCAGCAAACTGATCCCGCCGATAAAATCGGGGTCACGCCCACTTCGCTCAACCAGATCCGCCAGAGGTGCATTACCTGCTGCCAGATCTGCCGGACTGCTGACCCGCAATACAGCAAATGCAACGACCATGTAGCAAATACTTGCCAGGGCAATGGAAAGAATAATACCCAGCGGCATATTTACCCGCGGGCGTTTTACTTCTTCAACCACATTGACCATGTCCTCGAATCCGATAAAGGCATAAAAAGCCAGGAAGCTGCCAAGCAAAATGCCACTGAAAGCCGAATCAGCCCCTGCCTGTGTCGCTGTATTTTGTGTGGCAAGCGGCTCCATCCCGTATGTAATCCAGACTATATATATCAGTCCGGCCACTTCAATTGCCGTGACAAGGAATACCGTTGCTGCCGAAAGCCTGATCCCGAAGACTGCAATTAGCCCTAATACAAGACATAAGAAGATAATTGCCCAGTGTGCTTCAAGCTCGACAAAGACACCAAGATAACCGGCAAAGCCATTACTGATGGCGGCGGCTGAAACGATGCCTGTCAGAATGATCAGCCAGCCACACAGCGCCGAAAGCCAATTCAGGCCCCAGGCCCGATCCACATATACGCTTACGCCAGCACAGATCGGGTAACGTGAGGATAGTTCGCAGTAGCTCAGGCCAGTCAGCAAGGCAATGGCTCCTGCCAGCAGGAATGACACCGGCATGTATTGGCCCGCCGTGTCGGCAAGCTCGCCTATGAGCACATAAATACCGGCACCAATGATCGTACCGAGACCATAAAAGCTCAGGGTCAACAGATTCATTGAACGTTTTAGTGAACTGGATTCGGCAGAAACTGACACGTCTTGGGGATATCCGGTTTATGTGATTTTCAGATCAAAAATGGTAATCTCCCAAGACTATTTAAAACATAATAATAATGCCACAAGGAATCCCTATGCCTTTTGCCCGAGAGCTTTCAGTTATCAGCTTTGTTGTCTTGTTAAGCGCCTGTGACTCAGGGGTAGTTACTACAGAGCCAACACCTTCCACCAATAGTGCTGAGCAGGCCGCAGCGGTCAACCTGTCACACGGTGAATATGTTGCCAGGCTGGGAAACTGCGTAGCCTGTCATACTGTCGAGGGCGGTGAGCCGCTGGCAGGCGGGCTGGAAATGAACGTTCCGCTGCTGGGGAATATCTATGCCACCAACATTACCCCGGATGTGGAAACCGGTATCGGTTCCTGGAGTTTTGAAGATTTTGACCGAGCCATGCGGGTTGGCAGAAAGCCTGGTGGCGAGCGTATGTATCCGGCCATGCCCTACACCTCCTATGCAAAAATGTCAGAACAGGATATGCGGGCCCTGTACGATTTTCTTATGAATGAAGTGGAAGCCGTTAACCAGCCCAACCTGCCGGCGGAAATTCCCGGTTGGAAGAATGTCCGCTGGGGCATGGGAATCTGGAATCTGCTGGCCCATGATGATGAACCCTATAATGTCGACAACAGCGAGTCCCAGGCCTGGAATCGCGGCGCCTATCTGGTCGAGGGTCTCGGCCATTGCGGAGCCTGCCATACGCCACGCGGCCTGCTCCTGCAGGAAAAGGGTCTCGACAGCAGTGATAATGATTTTCTCGCTGGTGCCCCCCTGGATTACTGGTACGCTTCTGCACTGAACGGCAATTCATTGAGTGGCAGAGGACGCTGGAATGTCGAAGATCATGAGGAATTTCTGCGCACCGGTCGCAACCGCTTCGGTACAGCAGTCGGCACCATGGTGGAAGTCGTCAATAACAGTACCTGGCACATGAGTGAGGCGGATATCAATGCCATGTCCGTCTATCTGGAATCCTTACCCGCCACCGAAGAACAGGGGGAGTTCAACTATAACGATACGCAAAGCGAAGAATTGCTGTCACTGAATTTTTCTACTCCCGGAGCCCAGGTCTATTACGAATACTGCTCTAACTGTCACGTCACCAACGGTCAGGGTTACTACCCCTATCAGCCACCGCTGGCCGGTAACCCCGGTGTCCTGGATCCCGATCCCAGCACTCTGATCAACATGACCCTGAACGGCTCACTGCGTATTGTCTCCTCAGAAGGACCGGCAACGACTGATATGCCGTATTTCAGGCTGCTTCTGGATGACCAGCAGATTGCCGACGTCCTGAGTTATATCCGTTCATCCTGGGGCAATAATGCCCCGGCCGTCAGCGCCGCTGAAGTTGCTGAAATCCGGACAGCCACCGACCCGACCCAAAATGACGATATATTTGTCCTGCGCATGAAGTAAATGCACTATTTTGGGGCGTCATGCACTAAAATTTTGCATTTTTTTCAGGTCTTATTTGGTCTATGCTCTGTTTTCGCACCGATATAGACAATTCGACCTCTGCTTTTGCCGTAAAGCTGGCCCCTCAGCCCTGAAAAGCTGAAATTTTGGAAAACAGCAAAACAGGTATGCTTTTTGCACAAGTGTGAAGGACATTGAAATACGATTTTTCAGAAAACTAAACTAACTAAGGAGTACTACTCATCATGAAAAGCAAGTTGGAATATATCTGGCTGGACGGTTATAAACCGACGCAGAGCCTGCGTAGCAAAACCATGGTCAGAAAAGATTTCAGTGGAAAACTCGAAGATTGCCCCATGTGGTCCTTCGACGGCAGCTCCACGATGCAGGCTGAAGGCGGCGCCTCGGACTGCCTGTTAAAGCCGGTAGCCATTATCCCTGACCCGGATCGCAGCAACGGCTATCTGGTGATGACAGAAGTTCTGAATGCCGACGGTACTCCTCACGAATCCAATGGCCGCGCCACAATCGATGATGATGACGAAGATTTCTGGTTCGGTTTTGAACAGGAATATTTTCTCTGGGATCCGGAAACCAATCTGCCTCCGGGCTTTCCTCCGGGCGGCTACCCTCCTCCGCAGGGCCCTTACTACTGCTCGGTTGGTGCTAAAAATGCCTATGCCCGCTCAATGATTGATGAGCATCTGGACCAGTGTCTGGAAGCCGGCCTCAACGTAGAAGGTATTAACGCTGAAGTGGCTGCAGGCCAGTGGGAATTTCAGGTATTCGGTAAAAGCGCCGCGCGCGCCGCTGACGAAACCTGGCTGGCCCGTTACCTGCTGGAGCGTGTTGGTGAAAAATACGGCCTGGCTATCGACTGGCATCCGAAACCACTGGGTGATACCGACTGGAACGGTTCGGGTATGCACGCCAATTTCTCCAATGGCGCCATGCGCGAGCAGGGGAAAGAAGAAGTGTTTACCAAAATCTGTGAACAGTTTGGTAAAAACATTGAGCGTCATATTTCTGTATATGGTGCCCACAATGACCAGCGTTTGACCGGTAAGCACGAAACCCAGTCCATCGAGCAGTTCAGCTACGGGGTTTCCGACCGTGGTGCATCTATCCGCATCCCGATCGGTACGGTCGAAGATGGCTGGAAAGGTCGCCTGGAAGACCGTCGTCCGGCGTCCAATGCCGATCCCTATAAAGTCGCTGCGGCAATTGTAAAAACCACAAAAGAAGCATTGTAAGACTTTAACCATCAGCAATAATAAAAAAGACCTGCCCTGTGCAGGTCTTTTTTTGCCTGCCTTTTGCAGTGGATTTACTTGGGCTTAATGCCTGAATCTGTCAAACTAGCCACTGTGACGGTAGTGGTTTGGTCTGCATTCGGGGGCTGTTTTATTCGGGACTAAAGTCCCTCCTACAGCATACGAGGTCTGAGCTAGGAGCGGCTTTAACCGCGAAATGTTCGGGACTAAAGTCCCTCCTACAAGCCCTCCTGCGTGCAGGGGAAGTTTTTGTAGGAGCGGCTTTAGCCGCGAATTTTTAGCTACACAAAAAGTTAGCTTTACCCAAACTACGGCACTACCATTCTGACATTCAGTTTCGGTCCAGAGTTTACAAGCAATATGAAGTTTCCAGAACCCCCACAGGATTATGCCTCCGTCTATCTCGAAGATACGGACAAGTCCTTGCCGGAAAAAATAAATATCCGCACCCGCTACGCATACTTTAAAACCATCGCCAAAGGTGGCAAGTGTCTTATTCAGTCCTGCAAGGACCTGCATCTGTCACGGGTAATCTGCTACAAGTCTCTGCTGCCGGAATTTGCTGACGATGAAATTGAACAACGGCGCTTTCTGCGTGAAGCCAGAGTCAGCGCCATGCTGCAACACCCCAATACCGTACCGACTTATGAGCTTGGGCGCGATACCAAGGGCAACTATTACTTCACCATGAAACTTGTGCATGGTTATACCCTGCGTGAAATTCTGGATTACCGTGAGCGTTATGATCTTAGCCAGTTGATTGATGTCATTATTCAGGTGGCACATGGCCTGGAGTATGCCCATGTCCATGGCGTTGTGCATCGTGATGTCAAACCGGAAAACATTCTTGTAGGCCCCTTTGGTGAAGTACTGCTGATGGACTGGGGACTGGCGAAAGTCTGGAAAACCGATGGCAGCATTGACCCTATTCCCACTTCTCTGCTGGATACCGATTCGGATGACATGAATATCACCCGCCGCGGTAAATTACAGGGCACGGTGTTTTACATGTCACCGGAACAGATAGATCGTGATCCGGAAATCAATAAACGCACTGATATCTATAGCCTCGGAACAATACTTTATGAAATTCTGGCTGGAGAAACTGCTGCCAAAGGTGACACGATAGACAAGGTGATTGATTACATAAAAAACCAGGATATTCCAAAGCCATCGGCGGTAAGCAAGTATCCCGTCCCGCCGCTGCTGGAAAAAGCCACCATGGCCTGCCTGGAAAAAAGGCCATCGGCGCGCCTGCATTCGGCCGGTGAACTGATCCGCTTGTTACAGGAAGACTGGCTCTAGCAAGACTGCGTTCCCTTACTACTCGTGGCAGGCCAGCACAATAGTGACGTTATCCCTGGCTCCCTGCTCCTTGACCTGTTTCAGCAATAACTCCAGACTGCTGTTCATATCATCGGCATGTTCCAGCAGAATCTGCAGAATCTGGTCCTTGCTTATCAGGTCTGACAGTCCATCGGTACAACTCAGAATCAAATCACCAGGCTTGAGCGGATGCTTGCCGAAACCCGGATTGATACTGTTCCCGGCACCAATCATCCGCGTCAGAATATGTTCCGCGCGGGCATGCAGTCCCGGTACCAGGTTCTTGTCCAGCCGATTCTGGGCCAGGGTATGATCGGTGGTTAACTGGGTAATCTGCTTTTGTTCAGTATCGATATGATAAACCCGTGAATCCCCGATATAGGAAAAATATACATAGGCATCGTCCATGTACAGACAACTCAGGGTAGTACCCATTTCCTGATGCGAAGGCTTTTGTACCTTCATGTCGATGACCTTGCGGTTGGCAAACACCACAGACTTGTTTAACAGCGCAACAGGATCATCATTTTCCAGCTGATTGTCATCGGTAAATTCATTTTCCAGCAGCGCATAGGCACTTTCCGCAGCAAGCTGACTGGCCACTTCGCCGTAATCATGACCGCCCACTCCATCGGCAATAATAATAATGCGCCGTTCCCTGCTGAACAGGTAAAAATCTTCATTCTTGGGACGGACCAGGCCGGGGTCAGTGATTGAACTAATGCGTAACATCCGGATGATTTTTGTTATTGAATTTAAAGACTGGATTCTACTCTATTTTTTTGGCCGCCCTGAACAGCAAATTGATGTATGTCATAGTTGCGTCTCAAAAGAAGATATTGCCAAAAAAACAGGACCCTGACCGGAACAAATTCCAGTCAGGGTGAAACAAAGTGATTATTGATGCTAATCGGACAAGGGGTCGGGTCTTAGCTGAAATTTATATACCTTTGAGGTGGTGCCGGCACCGGTCTCCATATGAAAAGGCGTCCGGCTGCTGAAGGTTGCCCAGATGCCCCTGCCTTTCCAGCCACCATCCGGATCATCGATTCGGCCGTCCATCCATTTGGTATAAAAACCCAGCGGATACGGCACCCGCATTCTGATCCATTCGCCGTTATCAAGCACCAGCAGGGCGCCGCTCTGATTGCCGGTATTGATCGGCGTATTCTCACCCAGTCCCAGGGCACCACGCTGATCGACCCAGGTGTAATAGGAGCCTTCGGCACTGCCGGGGCGATCCAGGCCCTGATATTGCGGCAGGGGTTCGGTATAGAAACTCCAGCCTTCCGGGCAATGCTGACCGGTGGCTTCGGGACCATTCAGGGGTCCTGTACACAAGCTGCGATCAAAGCTGGCCATCTGGCCACTGGCCAGCGCAACCCACATCACGCCATTACGATCGACATCACCGCCACGGGGCGAAAAACCTTCAATCGCATTACCGTTTTCATCCAGCGGCAATTCATAATATTCAACCAGGGCATCAGTATTCGGGTTGTCGCCCGGGACCAGTCGTGCCACCGCACCCGGATATCCCAGCATGGTACCCCAGACCGAGCCGTCCGGTGCCGGGGCTACCGCGTAGAAACTGCCGTTCATGATGCGGGCATCCATCTGCGGATTCATCGGCTCACCGGGTTCCGTGAAGGCATCGCGCTGGCCATTGCCGTTGGTATCCAGGATCATCGGTGTCCAGCCCTGAGCAGCAGCAGCATCGCCGGTCTCAAGGAACTGGCGGGTATTGAGCCAGCCAACTGCCGGACCACCGCCGCTGGTCCATAAAGTATTATCGGCATCTTCGGCAAACATCAGATGGTGGGTGCTGAAACAGGTATCAATCGGTGTATATTCATCCGTCGCCGGGTCATACACGCCAAGATGCCTGCCGCTGCCCTGCAGGGGAAAAACCTGCGCCGAAGGATGCTCGGAACCTTCCTGACACCAGGCTGGATTTTCCGGCCCGCGCACTCTTGCCGTCAGCCAGACCCGGCCATCCTGATCCATCATCGGGTTGTGCACATTGGTCTGGGAGTCCCAGGGTTCTTCCGTGCCCCAGTAAGGAGATTCGGCCAGTTGCGATCCGGATACGGAAGGAGCACCCGGATCCAGCATGCTCAGTGGAATCTGTTCAATCGTATGGTTGACCGGGTCCAGCACCGGGATATAGTCAGTACTCAGTTCAGTCGCCCCGTAGATAAGCCCATTGGCATTAAGTGTCGGATCCCGCCGGTCAGTGGAAACCAGGTCATGCATGTAGGCCTGCGGATCAGCCCAGTCCCAGATGGTAATCACGACATTGCGTTCCATGTCCTGTGGGCGTTCCGGTGCCGGGGGTAAGGCACCCTGGGCAATACGCTCAGTCCAGCCGGCATACATTTCATTGAATGCCTCCATTCCCAGGCCACTCATACCACGAACCATGTTGCCACCGGCCTGCCCTGACTGAATGCGGCGTTGCCAGGCATCCACTGAAGTCAGGTCACTGAACATCGCCGGAATCTCGCGAATGGCGGCATTGCCAAGCTGATGACAGGCAAGGCAACCACCATTGCCAACCTGACGAATAAAGTCTTCCTGATGGGTAATATTCGGGTTGATGCCATTGCCCTGTGGTCCGGTTCCCGGAAACTCGCTGGCATCCGGAATTTCCAGCATGGAATACCAGTACCCGGCAGGATAATACTGCGCCGCTGCCCTGGCATTCGGTGCCAGCACCGCAGTCAGATCAGTGGAAGAGCCGGGAGTCACATTAATGTGTTCGGAATCGACCAGGCCATAGCCCCGTACCCACAGTTCATAGGAAGCCTCGGGTAAATCCGGTATCAGGTATTCCCCGTTATCATTGGTCACGACAATTTTGGCATAGGGGGTGCCGAGATCGTTAGTTTCAGCAATGACCCAGACCCCGGCTTCCGGCCCTGCCGAACTGCTGACTCGACCGGAGATATTGTCATTTGCTGGAGCCGCCGGCACAGCTGCCGCGGATTCCATCTCCTCAGGAGCAGCAGGTTCCGGTTCCTGCGAACAGGCACTGAGGAAAAGAACAGAAATAACAGACAGAAAGGAAAATAATCGGGTCATGGCATCTCTCCGGGAACGGATTGTTGATTTTATTTTCGTTTTACGAGAACTACCGTTCGCTGAGACTAGCAAAAGCAACTCAGCGCGACAAATTTTATTGCGGAGGCAAAAAATACAGAAATTGGGGTCTGTCCCCAATTTCTCAGGGAGTTCGAATGACCAGGTTGCGGATTTCCGACATGTCTTCCATGGCGAAGCGAATACCTTCACGCCCCAGACCACTTTCCTTGACGCCACCATAGGGCATATTGTCGACCCGGAAGGAAGGCACATCGCCGATGACCACCCCGCCGACTTCCAGGCTGTCCCAGGCTTTGAGGGCCTTATACATGTCACGGGTAAAAATCCCTGCTTGCAGCCCGAACTGGCTGTCATTGGTCATGGCCAGAGCCTCATCAAAGTCTTTGTAGGAACTGAGCACGGCAACCGGGCCGAAAGCTTCTTCGGTACAGACCGCCTGGTCCTTTGGCACATTTTCCAGCAGGGTCGCCTGCAGCATATTACCTTCGCGCTTGCCGCCACAAAGCAGTGTCGCACCTGCCGCGATAGCTTCTTCAATCCAGCCGTGTAGACGTTCAGCTTCCTGCTCGGAAATCATCGGGCCGATAAAGGTATCTTCCTTGCCCGGATCCCCCATGACCAGGTCGCGGGTTTTTTCCGTAAGGCGCTGCTTGAATTCCTCGTAAACATTTTCCTGCACAAAAATACGCTGCACGCCGATGCAACTCTGCCCGCTCTGGTAAAAAGCCCCGAACATAATACGCGCAACGGCATCATCCAGGTCCCAGCTTTCATCCACAATGCAGGCTGCATTGCCGCCCAGTTCCAGGGTGACTTTTTTCTTGCCTGCCTGTTCTTTCAGTTTCCAGCCGACTGCTGGTGAGCCGGTAAAACTCAGGAGTTTAAGACGCTCATCTGTGGTGAACAGCTCTGCGCCATCGCGTTTGCAGGGCAGGATGGAAAAGGCCCCTTCCGGCAAATCAGTTTCTGCCAGCACTTCGCCGATAATCAGGGCACCGATAGGCGTAAGACTGGCCGGTTTCAGAATAAAGGGACAGCCCACCGCCAGCGCCGGCGCCACTTTATGCGCAGCCAGATTCAGGGGAAAGTTAAAGGGTGATATAAAAGAGCACGGCCCAATCGGCACACGTTTGAACATGCCGCGGTAGCCTTTGGCACGGGCAGAAATTTCCAGGTTCTGTACCTCGCCGTTAAATCGCACCGCTTCTTCTGCCGCAACCCGAAAGGTGTCAACCAGGCGGGTGGTTTCGCCACGCGCATCTTTAATCGGCTTACCGGCTTCAATACATAAAGCCTGTGACAGTTCTTCGTGACGTTCCTTAAAGCTGTCCACACAATGCTGTAACACTGCCTGACGTTCATAAGGCGCCATCTCCTGCATGGCCTGCTGGGCATCGACAGCGGCCCCTATCGCCTGGTCAATATGTTCAGGCGTAGCCATGGCAACTTCCGTGGCCAGTTTGCCCGTGTATTTGTCATAGACTTTCAGATCGGTATTGGGCTTTTCGGCCTTGTTGGCCAGATAAAATGGATAGCTTTTTTCTAACATAAATTCTCGTTAAATCTGCTTACTTAATTTTGGAAGTTGTTGGTTCAATATCAAGTCGTTCTCTGAATAATCAATTGGCACATCAATCAGATGCACACCGCCCTCCGTAAGACAGGCGTGTAGCAGCGGCACCAGCTCCTCTGCTTGCGCCAGACGGTGACCTGAGGCTCCGTAACTCTCAGCATAACGAATAAAGTCGGGGTTGTTAAAGTCCAGGCCAAATTCATCAAAGCCCATATTGATCTGTTTCCACTTGATCATGCCGTAAGCACTGTCATTAAGAATCAATACCACCAGATCCTGTTTTAACCTGACCGCTGTTTCCAGTTCCTGGGAATTCATCATGAAACCCCCGTCCCCACAAATGGCAACGACTTTTCTTTCCGGAAACACCAGTTTTGCTGCCATGGCGGAGGGCAGGCCCGCGCCCATCGAAGCCAGGGCATTATCCAGCAAGACCGTATTGGGTGAATAAGCCTGATAATTGCGCGCGAACCAGATTTTATAGATACCGTTATCCAGAGCGATGATGTCATCGGCTCCCATCACTTTGCGGACATCGGCCACCAGGCGTTGCGGATAGACAGGAAAGCGGTCATCGGTGGTGCCCTTTTGTTCATGCTGAACCATGGCCTCGCGAACTTTCATGAAATAGGAGAAATCCCAGTGCGCCTGCGGCATGAGAATTTCATTGAGCTGCCAGATACTGTTGGCGATATCACCGACCATTTCGGTCTGGGGAAAATAAACCGGATCCACTTCAGCCCCACTGAAGTTGATATGAATCACGTTCAGGTCACTGCCCTGCATAAAAAACGGCGGCTTTTCGACCACATCATGACCGACATTAATGATCAGATCCGCCTGCTTGATGGCCTGATGCAGGAAATCACCATCGGATAACGCGGCATTGCCAATACACAGCGGGTGACTTTCATCGACCACACCCTTGCCCATCTGGGTGGAAATAAAAGGAATGCCCTGCTTCTCAACAAACAGGCGCAGCATTTTCGCAGTCAATTTACGGTTGGCCCCGGCACCGATCATCAGCAAAGGCTGTTTGGCATTCTGCAGACATTCCACCGCGCGGTTTAGCGCCTTTTCTTCAACAACAGGACGACGCTTCATGCTGGCACGGAAGGGTTGCTCATCGGACTCTTCTGCCGCGACATCTTCCGGCAACTCCAGCAAAACAGCCCCAGGGCGCTCTTCTTCCGCCCGGCGAAAGGCCTCACGCACTTTGGAGGGAATATTGTCGGCACCAACGATCTGCCGGGCATACTTGGTAATCGGCTGCATCATGTCAACCACATCAATGATCTGAAACTGGCCCTGCTTGCTGCGTTTGATGGGTTTCTGTCCGGTAATCATCACCATCGGCATGGCACCCAGTTGGGCATAAGCAGCAGCCGTGACAAAATTGGTGGCACCTGGCCCCAGGGTAGAAAGGCAGACCCCTGCTTTACCAGTCAGGCGCCCATAAGTCGCGGCCATGAAACCGGCCGCCTGCTCATGACGGGTAATAATCAGCCTGATTGACGAGTCTTTCAGGGAATTAAGTAAATCGAGGTTTTCCTCACCGGGGATGCCGAAGATGTATTCCACATTCTCGGCTTCGAGGCATTTGACTAGGAGGTCTGAGGCTTTCATAAAAATAATGCTAATGATGGCTGAGAGAGAATTGTACTACTAAACAGAAGTAGACCATAAATTCCCTACATGTTGACGATATGCTATAGCTATAAAGCTAATAACCTATAGAAAAAGGACAGATATAGGAGATTCGAACTACAGATAGGTTTGATAGGTGGTTCAACAAGCAGGACGATGCTGACTTGTAGAGAATGCTTGCAACTTAGATTATCCTGAACCAGAAAGTTCCTTAATATTGTCGCGCCTCTTACCTTTTCGGGTAAACCAAGATTACCCTGAAGATAAATCTGAGTGAAGTTTTCTCAATTTTCGTATAACGTACTAGTGAAAATAACTCTACTTTATACTTATGAGTTATTAAACATTCTCAGCTTCAATAACTGTTATTAAATCTTCTCGTTCTTTTTCTGACATATCTGCTACGAGACCTGAATGGAATGTTGAGTTAAATTTATTCACTTCACCACCGCGTAAGTCCCCTTGTAAAGGAGACTGCCCAACATCCCACTTTGGAATAGTATCGATACAAATTGGTCGACCTAGCAGCGATTTGATTTTATTCTTTATCACCCATTTCGTTGGATATTTTATATATTGCTTCATTACTGGAGCAGCTGTCCCTACCATCCAACAATTTTTAGGACATGTTCTTACTTTATCACGAACAGATTCTGCCTTCTCACTAAACCATAACTCTTCAAATGAGCTTACTTCTCTTATATTCCCCATAGACTCCTTCCAATATCTTTCTTCCAAACCATTACAAGGATAAACATCTCCATTGGGCTCTAAGAAAAAGTTTGATGTTCCTGCTTGGCAAGGCAACATTCGAGGTTTATGTCTAATATAGTTAATTAGGCCAAGATTAAAAAAGGCTCTATACCAGGATTTAGGGCTGTTCTCCTTTAAGAGTTTCTCGATTAACTTTCTAAAATTATCAATAACTTCATCTTGATTAGTTACATAATTATCATCTTTATGAAAGTAAAATGAATTATGGAATGATGCAGTAGCAAACTCCATTCCTAAACTTTTTGAAAGCTCATATAAAGGAATAAGATCATGTGAGTTTTTGTTAGAAACTGTTTGTCCAAAACCAATATCTTTGACTCCCATATCTTTCAATGCCAACAAAGTACGTAGTGCTCTATCAAATCCGCCTTCACGCCCCCTTAATTCATCATTCATAATTGGCAAACCTTCGATGCTCACACGAACACCAATATTTGGAAATCTCTCAGCCAGTTCGATGATTTTTTTTGTATGCCAACCTGAAGTTGATATAACGATTCGCTCTGCTTTTGTATACATTACTTCTATTATATCTTCGAGATCATTCCTAACAAAAGGTTCACCGCCGGTAATATTTGCAAATTTAAACTTTGGAAGCATTTCAAGTTCTTTGGGAGTAATTTCTTCTGATTTTCTCGTTGGATGCGCCCAAATATCACACATTTTGCATCGCATTTGACAACGATAAGTAGTGATGATGGACACATCTGTTGGCATTTTTCTTAGGTCGTAATACTTCATTTGTATAGTTTCTCTATTAATATCGGATGTTAATCCCAAGTGCTTTTTTATATACTGAAATTGTTTGCTCCGATATCTTTTGCCAGTTATACCTTTCCTCAACTAAATTTATCAGTTTTTCGGGTCTGCCATATTGTATATCAGTCTGCCAAAGCTCAATTAACTTTTCTTTTAAATGCCCTGCGTCTTTACAACGAAAATAATATTTCTCTTCAATAGGCACTTCTCTGTTTGCAGGAATATCCGAGACTAACGGGATAATAGCATAACTGAGTGCTTCAAGAAGAGCTATTGGCAAGCCTTCATGATAAGAAGGCAAAGCAAAAAGTCTGGCATAGGAGTAGACTTCATGTAGTTCCTCACCAGTTATATAACCTGTTAAGATAATTTTAGAGTTATGTGCTGCCATAGCTTTAAGCTTGGAGCTATATTCATCCATGTGGTCGCTATCCCCAGCTATGACTAATTGACAGTCCAAGTTAGCTTGGTTAAAGGCTTCAATAAGGTCATGCAGCCCCTTCTCTGGCACAAAACGAGCAACAGCCAGAATATAGTTATTAGCAGTTATGCCCAAAGATTCAACATAAGTGCAAGTGGTTGACTTTTCTAATACCTGGACCCCGTTGTATATGAGATTGCTGTCTCTTCCACAGCGCTTTTTAATGATTTTTTGTATCACACCAGAAATAACAATAACTTCATGTGAAAATATACCACCTAGCTTCTCTCCAATTCTCAGTACAAACTTTGCAAAATCACCCCATTTATCACGGTCATAGTCTGGACCATGATTTGTAAACACAACTCTAAGACCAAGTACTCGTGCAAAGGGAATCATTATTGCTGGCCCTATAGCATGAATATGTATTATATCTGCTTTCCATTTTTTGGCTTCAATGATGGCAATAAAAGTATGGACAATAGCTTCAAGGCTTTTGTTTCTAGGAGCGAAATTATCAATTAATTGGATACCTGACCAACTAGTTAACAATTTTTTTACATAAGGTTTACGTCGGCTTATTTTAACGTCATGACCTGCTTTAACAATTAATGGATATAATTGCTGGCAGTGGCTTTCTACTCCACCAGGGATATTAGGAACCCCCCTAGTTCCTGCAACAAATATTTTCAAATGAAATACCTATCTTAACTACCGTAAGTTTAATGAAATAATTACGCGCTATTAATTACTGATCAACTATGAAATGAAACAAAGCAAATTTTCTACTTACATAATATTGTAAAAGTCATTGTAATTAGCCCCATGCGATTACTGATAATTTTATATTGGTTCGCATTAGATTTCTCGAGAATAGCCTTCAATCTAGTTCTAGAAAAAAGATAGACACTATCTGAAGAAATGTGAGATAAACCAGGTTTTGATTGGCAAAATTTATAAAATAAATAATTATTCCAATGTAGGAATAAAATATTAGTATGTGATTCAACTGGAAAATACTTATTTGGAGTAGTAAAGAAAACATTCCTAGAAACGCGCAACATTTCATTTATAAATTCTAATTGTTTATCTTCATTCCCAACATGCTCAATTACCGCATTACTGAATGTCCAATCAAACTGATCATCCTTAAAAGGGAACCTTCCTCCGGGGTAAGAAACAAATCTCTTGCCGGGGTGCATCTTTTCCATTTCATCGAAAGGTTCAATCCCCAGTCCTGTATATGAACTAGCTGGAAGCTGATAATTTTTTAAGAAATAATTTGTTGTATCAGGAACCTTTCTTATTACTTCATTTGAAACTCCAACATCAAGAACTGTAACACCGCCGCCAATAGCAGAATAAAACTGCTCCAGCTTCTTCATTCTTGATGATATAGTAATCCTTTTTTTTAATTTATCTATAAAGCCCATACGAGCACTTCCTCAGCCAGCATATGCTAACTTCCTTCTCATCCACTTTTATAAACATAAGAATATATAAATTCAGTTTAACTATGCATATATAATTTTTCAGTAAAGCATGCCCACGTTGTAACAATTTTTTGTCAAGAATCTATTCAGAAGAACCCGAGCATATCTGATACAATCCAACAAACAGTATCAAAATCCAGTTAGTATCGTCCTCTAATAACACTTAAGCCTGTCTCTTGTTGTTTTACATAACTATCTCTTTTTCTATGCAATAAAATATTAACGACCCCCAAATAACATTCTTGACACAACGTCAATAATGGAATAAGTGCCTGTCGAAAGGAAGTTTTAAAATCTCTTAAACCATCTTTCGCTATGCTAAGCTAGGCATCGCTAACACAAAAAACTTCGAGTTACAGCAGATCAGCTAGTGAATCATAAAGTCTATGCTTAAAGGTTTGTCCACAAAAATAGTCAATTCGGGCACTTTAATGAGCATTGCTAATTTAGTGTCTAAGTTCGGCCTAATTATCATTATTACACCTCTTCTAATTGAACACCTCCCTACTTACCAAGTTACTATTTGGCTGCTAACGATCTCCATAGGAAACTTCATACAATTCTTGGATTTAGGGTTCACGCCAACTTTTATTAGAACAATATCATATAGTGCATTGAGCCCAAGACCTTCTAACCCAGCTAATAACGTGAATCTATCTAAGTCATCGTTAGATTCAATGCAACAACAAGAGCATAATTTCTCAGAAATCTCGAATTTAATTAAAAAGATCTACTTGATTTTGGCTTTATTAAGCATCCTTTTGGTGCTTATATTAGCGTTCCCAGTATTTTCCAATTTGGCTACCACAGCTAACGATTGGAAAATCTTAATCTTACTCGCTACTACCACCCCTATAATCGTTTATGGCTTTCAGTATGGCGCAATCATACAAGGCTTGAATCATGTAGCACTTTGGCAAAGAACTCAAATGATCTTCTCAATTTTAGCACTTCTATTAGCCATTATTTCACTATTGATTACCTCATCTCTAGTAATTGTAGTGACCATGATTCAGGCCAGCCTTATCTTAGCCACTCTCGTGAATTCACAAATAGCTAGAAATCTATCTGGCAATATCTCTTCTGACACAAGCCCGACACAAGATTCAAGTTATTATTTTAAAAGACATATATGGGCGCCTTCTTGGCGCAGTGGGCTTGGAGTGATTTGCTCAGCTGGACTTTTTCAATTTAGCGGAATTCTGTATGCTTCTTTTGCTCAGGCTAATGAGGCTGCTCAATATTTATTAGCCATACAGTTAATAAGAGGTATCTCAGCGATCTCACAAACTGCTTTCTATAGCCGACTACCCGGCCTCTCTAGAATGTATGCCATGAAGGATATACAAAGTTTTATTGATTTTAGTAGAGCAGGAATGCAACTAACCTATATTATATATCTAACAATTTACTCAACTCTTGTTATTACTACACTAGCAATAATTCCGAAAAGCCCTTATGCCGAAATTTTCCCAGACATTAGGTTAATTCTACTTTTAGGGACTGCTCTGCTACTAGAGCGATTTGGAGCCATGCACCTCCAACTTTATAGTACAACAAATCATATTAACTGGCATAAGGCCAATGGCGGAGCCGCACTGATTACAATTTTATTAACATTCTTCTTCTATAGATTTTTTGAAATTGGCATCTTCAGCTTTCCACTTGGGCTGCTAATCGCCAACCTTATATACTATTCTCCATACTGTGCACATTTATCTTACAGAATGTTCCCAATCAAGCTAATTAAATATGAAGCTACCAATATAATCCCAGCCCTAATTTTTGTGGCTGTCATTTCACTTAT
>Ga0207881_1000134_pt1 | contig 43240 bp, 39 predicted proteins | sample MalvirmetagMSP97_FD_184227 | JGI IMG/M metagenome (GOLD analysis project Ga0207881, IMG submission 184227) | Marine viral communities from the Deep Pacific Ocean - MSP-97 (SPAdes) | ecosystem: Environmental > Aquatic > Marine > Oceanic | place: Pacific Ocean | collected 2011-05-03 | reverse complement strand
GGCAAGGCCCGCGTGGGGGTCGCCCAGTGCGATCCGGACGGGATGCTCGCGACGCCGACTGAGACGGTTGCGCGCGGCGACGGCACGATCGGCCGCCTGATAGACCTCGTGCGCGAGGTCAGTCCGATCGAAGTCATCGTGGGGCTACCGATCAATCTCCGCGGAGAGCGCACAGCCTCAACCGAGGATGCAGAGTCCTTCGCCCACGAGCTGAGAGAGCGAATCGGCGTTCCGATCCGGATGCTGGATGAGCGCCTCAGCACGGTCTCGGCGCACAGCGCACTACGCGCGTCCGGCAGAAACACCCGATCTTCTCGTACGATTGTGGATCAGGTTGCCGCCGTCGTGCTCTTGCAGCAGGCGTTGGACATCGAGAAGAGCACCGGCCGCCCACCGGGTGCGCTACTACCCCCCGCCGAGGAGCCCGCCTGACATGCCCGACGATTCGTCACCGTTCGACGATCCGTTCGCCGATCTTTTCGGGAAGCTCCCGGACGGCCGTTCGCGACCCACCGCAGGCGCAGCCTCATCGTCAGAACCGTCATCTTCCGCGAACACCGAAGGCGACCCCGCTGACACCGCGGCGGTAGACCACGCACAGGACCAGGGCAGCGGTCAGCCGACGTCGCCCTCGCAGGGCGAAAAGCCAGCATCGGTACCCGATTCCGAGGGATTACCCACGCAACCTCCGCCGTCGCGACGCGCAGCCCGCGAAGCGCGCGCCTCGGCCGCGAGTGGCAGCTCCGGGTCGGTTTCTCAGCTCCCAGCGCAGCCGAGGAGCGCGACCGGCTCTGGCTCGAATAGCGACGATGTGCCACCTGAGCTCTTCTGGGCCGCGGTCGCAGCTCCGCCAGCCTCAACCCAGACTCTCACCTCGACCTCGACATCCGTCCCTCGTGCGGATCGTTCCGCGCCGGCCTCGGCCGGCACCCTCGATGACCTCTTCACGGGAGAGCGCACCACGGATGACATCGGCATGACCCCTCCGCCCGCAGAACGCCGTCGCCGCCGTCGCGGTGGATGGATCGCCCTCATCATCGTGCTCGTGCTCTTCGGCGGTGCTGCGGCCGGTGGTTGGTGGGTGTGGTCGACCTACGAGGACAAGATCCGCGAGGTGTTGGGCTGGGAGGAGCCGCAGGAGTACGAGGAGGGGATGGCCACCGGTGAGGCGTTCCTCACGATCGTCTCGGGCGATACCGGCGCCTCGATCTCACCGAAGCTCTACGAGGCCGGGGTAACGAAGACGCCTGACGCGTTCTATGACTACCTCGTCGCCGAAGACTTGAATCCGCCGTTTGTACCCGGGGTGTTCCGTCTGCAGCAGCAGATGACCTCAGCTGCCGCACTCGAGGCGATTCTCGACCCGGCCAACAGGATGGAGAACACTGCGCAGCTACGCGAGGGACTCACGGTCGACCAGTCGATCCAGATCCTCTCGGAGAGCCTGGCGATTCCGCTTGAAGACTTCCAAGCCGCAGTGGCCGACCCCAGTGTCTACGGCGTTCCCGTCAACGAGGCTGTCGTTGCCGCGGGCGGGCAGCCGCTGGAGGGCTGGCTCTTCCCGGCTACCTACACGTTCGACCCGGGCGTGACAGCGCAGCAGGTGATTCAGACCCTCGTCGACCGCGCGGTCCAGTCCTTGGACACCGCAGGCGTGCCTGTCGATGATCGGGAGCGCATCCTCACAATCGCCTCGATCATCCAGCGCGAAGCCCGTTTTGAAGCCGACTTCTACAAGGTCTCGCGCGTCATCCAGAACCGGCTCGATCAGGGCATGAAGCTGCAGATGGACTCGACTGCCCAGTACGGCTACGGCGAACTGCACGATGGGACCGTGAGTTCTTCCGGCGAGGCTCTGACCGACGACAATCCGTGGAACACCTACGTCATCGACGGGCTACCGGTTGGCCCCATCGCCAACCCCGGAGACCTCGCGATCGACGCGGCCATGCACCCCGAGGATGGCCCCTGGCTGTACTTCGTCACGGTGAACCTCAATACCGGTGAGACGGTCTTCACGACCAACTACGATGACCACCTCGCCGCCGTCGAGCAGTGGCGCCAGTGGTGCACGGATAACCCCGACGCCGGATGTTGAGGTGACGGATCGTCCTCCGCGTCTGGAGGTCTGGGGCGACCCGATCGAGCACAGCCGGTCGCCCCAGTTACACGTCGCCGCGTACCGCGTACTCGACCTGGACTGGTCCTACGGATGCCGCCGGGTCACGGCGGTGGGGTTCGCCACAGAACTGGCCTCGCTCGACGACACCTTTCGAGGCTTATCGGTCACCTACCCGCTGAAGGAAGCAGCTTTCGCGGCATCCGTGACCCGCGACGCGCGCGCGGAGCTCACGGGAGCAGTAAACACGCTGCTGTTGACCGGCGCTGGGCCCTCCGGCTTCAACACTGACGTCGGCGGAATAGTCAGTGCCCTCGCTGACTGCGAGATCGCCGAGCTGCGCCACGTCCGGATCGTCGGGGCAGGCGCCACAGCGACATCCGCGCTCGTGGCTGTCGCCGAGCTCGGTGCGGACCAGATCGAGGTTGCAGCGCGCCGGCCCGAAGCTGTCGCCGCGCTCAGCGAGATCGGCGAACGGCTGGGCCTGTCCGTTCACGGGGTCCCGCTCACGCGACCAGAGCCCGTACCGGTCGATCTGACGATTGCGGCACTGCCGGGCGGTGCGGTGGTGCCCGAGGCCGACGCCGACGCGCTTGCCTCCGGCGGCGGGCCGTTGTTCGACGTGGTCTATGGGCAGGGGATGACATCACTTCAGGCAGCCTGGTTGCGCGCCGGCCGTGACATCTATACGGGCGAAGCGATGCTGCTGCACCAGGCGGTACTGCAGGTGCGGATCTTCGTCGGAGGAGATCCAGCGGTTCCGCTTCGCGACGAGTCGGCTGTCGTCGGCGCGATGCGCGCGAGCCTCGTGGGAGACTAGACCAATGCTCCGCGTGCTCACGGCCGGCGAATCGCACGGCCCCGAACTGGTTGCCGTCATGGAGGGTCTTCCCTCCGGTGTGCCCGTTTCCCGTTCAGAGATCCAGGCCGACCTTGCTCGTCGCAAGCTGGGATACGGGCGCGGATCCCGCATGAAGTTCGAAGAAGACGAACTCACGATCTCCAGCGGCGTCGTGCACGGCCTGAGCCTGGGCAGCCCGATCGCGCTGCGTATCGCCAACACCGAGTGGCCCAAGTGGGTCGAGGTTATGAGCGCTGAGCCCGTCGAACTGACCGAGAGGTCGCGCGGTCGGGGAGCAGCACTGACCCGTCCTCGCCCCGGCCACGCCGACCTGGTCGGGATGCAGAAGTACGGCTTCGATGAAGCACGGCCCATCTTGGAGCGCGCAAGCGCCCGCGAGACTGCTGCTCGGGTCGCGCTCGGAGCCATCGCCCGCGCGTTCCTGGCAGAGCTCGGCATCCGTCTTGTCTCTCACACGGTGGGTATCGGCCCGGTCGAAGCTCCCCGGGACGCTCCGCTGCCCACGCCGGATGACGTGGAGGCACTGGATGCCGACCTGATGCGCTGCTTCGATCCGGAGACCTCAGCGCGGATGGTTGCCGAAGTCGATGACGCACGGAAAGCCGGCGACACCCTCGGCGGTGTCGTCGAGGTGCTCGCGTTCGGGCTCCCCCCGGGGCTCGGCAGCCACGTGCACTGGGATCGCCGGCTCGACGGCAAGCTAGCGCAAGCGCTCATGAGCATTCAGGCGATCAAGGGCGTCGAGGTCGGCGATGGATTCCTGACCGCGCGGCGGCGGGGCTCGGAAGCCCACGACGAACTGTTCGCCACCGACGGCGGCATCGCCCGGGCCACCGATCGCGCCGGAGGCACCGAAGGCGGCATGTCTACCGGCACGGTGCTTCGGGTCCGGGCCGGCATGAAGCCGATTGCCACGGTTCCGCACGCGCTTCGGACTGTGGACGTCGCCTCCGGCGAGACCGCCAGCGCGCACCACCAGCGTTCGGACGTGTGCGCGGTCCCGGCAGCCGGCGTGGTCGCTGAAGCCATGACGGCCCTCGTGCTCGCTGATGTCGTGCTTGAGAAGTTCGGCGGCGACAGTGTCGCTGAGACACGACGCAACCTGCAGTCCTACCTCGACGCGATTCCTGGAACGCTGCGAACGAGCGCGGAAAGCGACGACTCGCTGCTGGATGCCGCGGTTCTCACCGGCGATGGCTCCCACTAGCCCGCTCGTTCTGGTCGGCCCCATGGGGGCGGGAAAGACGAGCATCGGCCGTCGCGTTGCCAAAGCGTTGGGCATCAGGTTCATCGACACGGATGCCGTGATCCAGCGCGAGCATGGGCCGATTGAGCAGATCTTCGAAACCCACGGCGAGTCGACGTTCCGTGCCTGGGAGCGTGAGGCAATCCAGAACGCCCTTGGGTGGGGCGGTGTTGTCGTGTCGCTCGGCGGCGGTGCAGTGTTGAATGCCGACACTCGTGCGGATCTGGCGACATGCGATGTCGTGATGCTCACTGTCGACCCTCGCGTCGTGGCGGGGCGGATTCAGGGAACCGCGCGCCCGCTCCTGACCGGTGAGGACCCCATGGAGCGGTGGCGGCGCATCTGGCAGGAGCGTCGTCCCCTGTATGAGAGCGTCGCCGACATCACGATCGACACCTCGACCGGCCCCCTGCAGCACGTTGTGGACGAGATCGTCGCTTGGGCACGCCCGCGTGCAGCGTCATCCGAACCACGCGACACCGCGAAGGAACAGTCATGACCACTCCGACGACCATCTCCGTCACCGGCGACAACCCCTACGACATCACGATCGGTCGCGGCATCCTGGATTCGGTTGCCGGGGCGCTCCCGACGGCTGCTCAGCGCGTCCTCATCGTCCACCCGCCGACGCTGTCGGCGCAGGCTGAAGAGCTGCGCGGACGCCTCCAGGGCGAGCGACAGGTGCTTCTTGCGGAGGTACCCGACGCCGAGGCAGGCAAGCGCGTCGAAGTCGCGGCATTCTGCTGGCAGGTCATGGGTCAGGCGAACTTCACTCGCACCGATGCCGTCGTCGGCTTCGGCGGGGGAGCGGTCACTGATCTCGCGGGCTTCGTCGCGGCGACCTGGCTGCGCGGGGTGGCCGTGGTCCAGATCCCGACGACGGTACTCGGCATGGTCGACGCGGCGGTCGGCGGAAAGACCGGCATCAACACGGCCGAAGGAAAGAACCTGGTGGGCGCCTTCTGGCCACCGACCGCCGTCGTCTGCGACCTCGACCTCCTCGAAACGCTCTCCCGCAACGAGACCGTCGCGGGATTCGCCGAAGTCGTGAAGGCCGGCTTCATCTGGCATCCGGAGATCCTCGAGCTGATCGAGCAGGACCCGGATGCCGCCACAGATCCGGCATCCGCATCGTTCCGACGGTGTATCGAGCTGGCGATCGGGATGAAGGCGCGAGTGGTCTCCGAGGACCTGCGCGAGGCCGGCCTTCGCGAGGTCCTCAACTACGGTCACACCCTCGGTCACGCCATCGAGCACACCGAGCGGTATCAGTGGCGCCACGGGGCCGCGATCTCGATCGGCATGGTGTTCGCCGCTGAACTCTCTCGGCTTGCCGGGCGCCTTTCCGACGATGCCGCCCAGCGACACCGCGACATCCTGACCTCGCTCGGTCTGCCCACCACCTATCGAGCGGGCGCATGGCAGCAGCTGCTCTCGACGATGCAACGCGACAAGAAGACGCGGGGGAGCATGTTGCGCTTCATCGTCCTCGACGACATCGCGCGTCCGACGGTGTTGCAGGCCCCCGACGAGTCGCTCCTTTTCGCGGCCTACCAAGAGGTCGCCCAATAGTGACAGGCGGGCACGGTCTCGCCTCGCGACACGAGGTGCGACGCGTTCGCCTGCACGAGTGGGCGGCAGTTCGCGAGCTGCGGATCCGCGCGACCGGCGATCCGGATGCCCCGCTCGCATTCCTCACGAGCCAGGCCGATGAGCTCGCCCGGGACGATTCCTTCTGGCGGGACAGGACCGCCGGCGGCGCCCTGGGCGAGAACGGCGCGCAGTTCGTCGCTGTCACTCGGGGTGACCGCTGGATCGGCACAGCCACAGTCCTGCTCCGCGCCGTCGGCGAAACCGACCACCTCGGCCGTGTCCTCAGCTACCCGCGTGCTGATATCGTCGGCGTCTACATCGACCCCGCCCACCGCGGGCAGGGGGTTCTCTCAGATCTCGTCGACGCGGTGTCGGTGTGGGTCGGAGCGCGCGGGCACAAGGCTCTGACGCTGGATGTGCACCGCGACAACGTGAGGGCGCAGCGAGCCTATGCGCGGCTCGGGTTCGCCCGCACGGGCGTCGGTTTCGTGAGCGCGATCGGGCCGGAGATCGAGATGCAGCGGGCAATAGAGTTGCCACTGTGACGTCTCCTCCTCGCCGGCTGCTGTTGCTCAATGGACCGAACCTCAATCTTCTGGGCACACGAGAACCCGACGTCTATGGGCACGAGACGCTCGAGGATGTCGAAGCACTCGTCTCGCGCACCGCTGCGGCATCCGGTTTCGACGTACGTGCACTGCAGTCCAACCACGAGGGTGTCCTCATCGATGCCGTCCACGCAGCGCGAGCGGATTGCGCCGGAATCGTGATCAACCCCGGCGGGCTGACGCACACGTCGGTATCCCTGCGTGATGCGCTGTCGGGCGTCGCGCTGCCGGTCGCCGAGGTCCACATCTCGGACGTGTACGCACGCGAGGAATTCCGTCACTATTCGTACATCCGCGACATCGCCGCCGTCCACGTGGTGGGCGAAGGTGTGACCGGCTACGCACGTGCGACCGATCTGCTGATCGACATCATCGCCGGCCACGCCGACGGCTGACGGACGAATAATGAGTAGACTCATTTCTGAGGCTACTCATTATGACCGCAGAACAAGGCCGCCGAGAACGCAGCAAGCTCCAGAAGCGTGCGCGCATCTTCACCGCCGCACGTACCCTATTTGCGGAGCACGGTTACGCCGAGGTGACGACCCAGCAGATAGCCGAACATGCTGACGTCGCCGCGGGAACTGTCTTTCGGTACGCGGCGACGAAGGCGGAGTTGCTGCTGATGGTGTTCAACGCGGACTTTCGAGCCTGCGTCGAGCGCGGTCTGGCCGAGGCCGCCGGCGTCTGGCCCCCGACGGCCGCGATCTGGACTGCGCTGGCGCCCACGCTTGCGGCGGCTGCCGCTCGCCCTGCCGACACTGCTGCGTATCAGCGCGAGCTCATGTTCGGCGGGGAGGCGGATCCGCATCGCGCCGAGGGACTCGCCATCGTCGCCGACCTCGAGGGGGGAATCGCCCGTCTGCTCGCGGGGGAGACCCCTCCCGATGACGCGTATAGCGCTGCGCGCGCCGTGTTCGCCTGCGCGCATGTCGTTCTTGTGCGCGCGAGCACCGGCGGTGACCTCCTCGCCGCGCAGCTGCAGATACAGATCGAGCAGATCGTCGCCGGCTGGGACCGGCGCACCATCCGCGCAGCCGATGTGCCGCGCACAGCCGAGCGGGCGATCCCCGCTGGAGAGAAGGAATCATGACCGACATCACCACTGTCGCCGTCCTGGGCACAGGCGTCCTCGGTTCGCAGATCGCGTTCCAGACCGCGTACAGCGGATTCGCCGTGACCGCTTATGACATCAGCGATGACGCGCTAGCCGCGGCACGGGAACGCTTCGCCCACCTCGCCGCCACGTACCGCGCCGAGGTTCCCGGTGCTGCCGAGGACGGTAAAGCCGACCTCGCGCTGATGCGTCTGACGCTCTCCACCGACCTTGACGCCGCAGCCCAAGCCGACCTCGTCATCGAGGCCGTACCCGAGGTACTGGACCTCAAGCGTGACGTGTACACCAGGCTCGGCGAGCTGGCGCCGGCGAAAACGATCTTCGCGACCAACTCGTCGACACTGCTGCCCTCCGACATGGTCGAGTTCACCGGACGGCCGGATCGCTTCCTTGCGCTGCACTTCGCGAACAGAGTGTGGAAATTCAATACGGCCGAGGTGATGGGCACGACGCAGACCGATCCCGCCGTCTTCGCCACCGTCGAGGAATTCGCCACCGAGATCGGCATGGTGCCCATCGCGATTCACAAGGAGAAGGCCGGCTACGTTCTCAACACTCTTCTCGTCCCGCTGCTGAACGCAGGTATGGGCCTCGCCGCCGGCGGCTACGCCTCGGTCGAGGACATCGACAAGACGTGGCGCATCGCGACCGGTGCACCCCTGGGACCGCTGCAGATTCTCGATGTGATCGGACTCACCACGCCGTACAACATCTTGACGCACAGCTCGACGGGAGACGAGAAGCTCGCCACATGGCTGAAAGAGACCTACATCGATCAAGGCAAGCTCGGCGTTGCCACCGGCGAGGGCTTCTACAAGTACGCGTGAACCGGATGCGGCAGGTATGCGGTCCGGCATTTCGCCGGCCGCGTACCGCTGCCTCCTCCATGGGCGACGGTGCGTGCCGGCCGATCCCGTAGAATCGTGCGTCGGACCTGCCTCGACGAGTTCAGTGTCCCTCGGAAACCCAAGAACGGAACCTCCTCCCATGGCATCCACCGCAGACATCAAGAACGGCGTCGTCCTCAACATCGATGGACAGCTCTGGAGCGTCGTGGAGTTCCAGCACGTCAAGCCGGGCAAGGGCGGCGCATTCGTGCGCACCAAGCTCAAGAACGTCCTGACCGGCAAGGTCGTCGACAAGACCTTCAACGCCGGCGCCAAGATCGAGATCGAGAACGTCGACCGCCGCGACTACACCTACCTGTACAACGACGGCGACAGCTTCGTGTTCATGGACCAGACCGACTACGACCAGATCAACGTGCCCGCCGCCACCGTCGGCGACGCGGCGAACTTCATGCTCGAGAACCAGCAGGTCACCATCGCGATGAACAACGGCACCGCGCTCTACCTCGACCTGCCGGCATCCGTTGTGCTCGAGATCACCTACACCGAGCCGGGTCTGCAGGGCGACCGCTCGTCGGCCGGCACAAAGCCTGCAACCGTCGAGACGGGCTACGAGATCCAGGTCCCGCTGTTCCTCGAGACCGGCACGAAGGTCAAGGTCGACACCCGGACGGGTGACTACCTCGGCCGCGTCAACTGACGCGACAGCACCGATGAGTGCACGTTCGAAGGCGCGCAAGCGTGCGCTGGACATCCTGTTCCAAGCTGACGTCCGCGGTGAGGATGTCGCGCTGACACTTGCCGCAGAAGCCCGTCGCGCCGCGTCCGAACCGGCGCGCGAGGCGTCGTGGCTGTACGCCCGTGAAATCGTCGACGGTGTGATCGACAATGCGCCGGCGATCGACGAGGCGATCACGGCCGCCGCGAAGGGCTGGACGCTTGTCCGAATGCCGGCCGTCGACCGCGCGTTGTTGCGCATCGGCACGTGGGAGATCGTCTACAACGACGGCGTTCCCGCCGCCGTCGCGATCGATGAGGCGGTGGAACTCGCGAAGGAGTTCTCGACCGACGACTCCGGCGCGTTCGTGCACGGTGTGCTCGGTCGTGTGGCGCGCGGGGGCGAGACTGCCACGGGAAAGCTCGACTGACCCGCCGCATTTGCACGGCGTGATCCCACTGCCGACGCGCAGGAGCCGCCTACACTCGTCTCGGGAGAGGAGCGTCCATGCGCATCACCGGACTCGGACATGCCGGCATGTTCATCGAGACCACGGGAGGTTCGATCCTGTGCGACCCGGTCATCGGGCCGTCGTTCTTCGGATCCTGGTTCCCGTTCCCTGACAACCGGGGGTTGGATTGGGAGCGTTTCGGCGCCGCTGACTTCCTCTACATCTCTCACCGGCATCGCGATCATTTCGATCCCCGGATGCTGCACCGGTACGTCCGCCGCGACATCCCCGTGCTGTTGCCGGAGTATCCGACAGATGACCTCGAACGCGACCTGATCGACCTCGGCTACACGAACATCGTCCGCACGGAAGCCGGCGTCCCGGTGACGTTCGGTGAGATGACGCTCATGATCACGCCGCTGCGCGCCCCCTCCGACGGCCCGATCGGGGACTCGTCGCTGTCGGTGGACGACGGCACCGCCAGCATCCTGAACCAGAACGACTCGCATCCGCTGGACCTCGAGAAGCTGCTCGCCTTCGGTCGCCCGGACGCGTACTTCACCCAAGTCTCCGGAGCCATCTGGTGGCCCATGGTCTACGACCTGCCGCAGGATTCGAAGCAACACTTCGCGCAGCTCAAGCGCGACGCGCAGAACAAGCGCGCGATGTACTACATCGACAAGGTCGACGCCGGGCATGTCTTCCCGATGGCGGGACCGCCGATGTTCTTGCGCGAAGAGTTGTTCCGCTACAACGGCACCGGGCTTGAGAACGATTCGATCTTCACCGATCAGGCAGAGTTCCTCGAGCACCTGCGCGCGGAGCGGCCTGACAAGGCGGGTCACCTCTTCATCCCCGGAACCCAAGTCGACATCGTGGGCTCCGACGTGACGATCACCCAGACGCTGTACACCGATGCCGAGATCGAGCGCATCTTCCACGACAAGTGGACCTACCTCGCCGAGCAGCGCGACAGTCGGCAGGACGAGGTCCGCGCCGAGGAGTCGCGGCGTGCGACAGTACTCCCGCCGCAGGAAATGCTCGCGGCGATCAAGGAATGGTGGGAGCCGCTCCTGCGGCGGGCCCGGACGATCCGCGATGGCGTCGGTGGCAACGTCCGGTTCCGCATCGGCGAACTCGATATGGTCGTCGACTTCCCCAAGGCGAAGGTTCGCGAGTACGCGGGGGAGGAGTGCATCTACTGGTACACGATTCCGGCTGACCTCGTCTCGACCAATATCGCCGACCACGAGATCGACTGGTCCAACTCGATCTTCCTCTCGATGCAGTTCTCGGTCGGTCGCAGCGGCAAATTCAACGAGTTTCTCACCACGTTCCTCAAGTGTCTGTCGCGTGACCGCATCGAGTACGTCGAGAACTGGTACGCGGAGCAGTCAGATCAGACCGAGGATGTGCAGCTCGAGGACTGGGTCGTGCAGCGCCGTTGCCCGCACCTCCGGGCCGACCTCACCAAGACCGGCAAGATCGAGGACGGCGTACTGACCTGTTCCCTGCACGACTGGAAGTGGGATCTTGCCAGCGGCAAGTGTCTCACCACGACGGGGCATCCCATCCGGTCACAGCGGATCATCGAGACGGCTGACGCGCCTGCGATTCCCTGACGAGCGCTTCCGGTAGGCTCGGACTACAGCAACCTTTAACACCGTCCTGTGAGGCGGAGAAGGGAGCGACGATGAGCACCCGCGCAGTCATGCAGGATGCCGACATCTCACGCGCTCTGACGAGAATCTCTCACGAGATCATCGAATCCAATCGCGGTGCCGGCGAGCTCGTCCTCCTCGGCATCCCGACCCGCGGCGTGCCGCTGGCAGAGCGCATCGCTGCGCTGATCAGCGGCTTCACCGGCCAAGCGGTGCCCGTCGGCTCACTCGACGTCACGATGTACCGCGACGACCTGCACCGCAATCCGACGCGGACGCCCCACCCCACACGCATCCCGGACTCGGGCATCGACGGGAAGACCGTCGTGCTCGTCGACGACGTGCTCTTTTCGGGGCGGAGCATCCGCGCAGCGCTCGATGCCCTGCAAGACATCGGCAGGCCAGCAGCAGTGCGCCTCGCGATCCTCGTGGACCGCGGACACCGCGAGCTGCCGATCCGGCCGGACTTCGTGGGCAAAAACCTGCCGAGCTCCAGATCGGAGCACGTGGCGGTCCGCCTTCGCGAGATCGACGGCGAGGACGAGGTGAGCATCCGATCATGAGACACCTGCTCGACACAGCGACCCTCAGCCGGGCCGACGCGCTTCGTATCCTCGACACCGCCGAAGACATGTCGGACACGCAACGCCGAGAGGTCAAGAAGCTGCCGACCCTGCGCGGCAAGACCGTCGTGAACCTCTTCTTCGAGGACTCGACTCGCACTCGCATATCCTTCGAGGCGGCTGCCAAGCGCCTGTCAGCCGATGTCATCAACTTCGCAGCCAAGGGCTCGTCGGTCTCGAAAGGCGAGTCCCTGCAGGACACCGCACAGACGCTCCAAGCGATGGGCGCGGATGCCGTCGTCATCCGCCACGGAGCATCCGGCGCGCCGCACACCCTCGCCACGAGCGGCTGGATCAGTGCGGGCGTCGTGAACGCCGGCGACGGAACCCACGAGCATCCCACGCAGGCGCTGCTCGACGCGTTTACGATGCGCAAGCGTCTCTACGGCGATGACAGTCGTGGCCGGGATCTCGCCGGCACCCGGGTCGCGATCGTGGGCGATGTGCTCCATTCCCGCGTGGCGCGCTCGAACATGTGGCTGCTGCACACGCTGGGAGCGCACGTTACCCTCGTCGCTCCGCCGACGCTCGTGCCGCAGGATGTATCGGCCTGGCCCGCTCACGTCATCTACGACCTCGACGAAGCTATAGCAGCAGCTCCCGACGTGCTGATGCTGCTGCGCATCCAGCTGGAGCGCATGAACGCAGCGCATTTCCCGAGCGAGCGGGAGTACGCGAGGCGCTGGGGCTTTGACGCACGGCGGCTCGCGGCCCTCGGCGCCGATAGCATTGTGATGCACCCGGGCCCCATGAATCGTGGGCTCGAAATCTCCGCCGAAGCCGCCGACTCGGCTCAATCGACAGTGCTGGAACAGGTAGCCAACGGCGTGTCGGTCAGGATGGCGGTGCTCTACCTGCTGCTGGCGGGTTCGACGACAACCACAGCGACGACAACGACAGGGGAGGAACGAGCATGACCGAGGTCCTCCTGGTTCGCGGCGCCGAGCTCGTGGACGGCACCCGCACAGATCTGCTCGTGCAAGACGGCATGATCGTCGAGACAGGCTCCGCGCTGGACAAGCCCGGCGCGCGCGTGATCGACGCGTCGGGCCTCATCGCACTTCCCGGACTGGTCGACCTTCACGTGCACTTCCGCGAGCCGGGCTTCGAGGCATCCGAAACGATCTTCACCGGTTCGCGCGCAGCAGCTGCCGGAGGCTTCACCACGGTCTTCACGATGCCCAACACGTCCCCGGTTGCCGACACCGCCGGAGTTGTCGAACAGGAGCTGGCACTCGGCGAGGCCGCCGGCTACGTCACCGTCCAGCCCATCGGGGCCGTCACCGTCGGCCAGAAGGGAGAGCGGCTCGCGGAGCTCGGCGCCATGGCTACCTCCCGGGCCCGGGTCCGTGTGTTCAGCGACGACGGGTTCTGCGTCTGGGATCCCGTGATCATGAGGCGCGCCCTCGAGTACGTCAAGGCATTCGGCGGCGTCATCGCCCAGCACGCGCAAGACCCGCGCTTGACCGAAGGCGCGCAGATGAACGAGGGTGTGGTCTCGGCCGAACTCGGCCTGGCGGGATGGCCGGCTGTCGCCGAGGAGGCCATCATCGCCCGGGACGTGCTGCTGGCAGAGCACGTCGGGTCGCGCCTGCACGTCTGTCACCTCTCGACGGCGGGGTCTGTCGACATCATCCGCTGGGCCAAGAAACGCGGAATCGATGTCACTGCCGAGGTGACCCCGCACCACCTGCTGCTCACCGAGGATCGCGTTCGCGGCTATGACGCGCGGTTCAAGGTCAACCCGCCCCTTCGCACCGCCGAGGATGTCGAAGCCGTGCGCGAAGGCCTTGCCGACGGAACGATCGACATCGTGGCAACCGACCATGCGCCGCACCCGAGCGAGACAAAGGCGTGTGAATGGCAGGCGGCATCCCACGGGATGGTCGGTCTGGAAAGCGCCCTCCGTGTCGTGCACAGGACGATGGTCGACACCGGTCGGATGACGTGGACGGATGTCGCGCGCGCGATGTCGGCAGCGCCGGCGCGGATCGGGAGCCTCAGCGGGCACGGCACTCCCGTGGCGGCGGGCAACCCGGCATCGTTCACGCTCTACGACCCGGCGCCGAAAACCACCTTCTCGGTCGATGATCTTCGCGGGCGCAGCCGTAACTCGCCCTACCTCGGCGAAGAACTGCCTGGCGAGATCCGCTGGACGATCAACCGGGGCACCGTGACCGTGGCTGACGGAGCTCTTCTCGAGACGCCGGGGGTGGTGTCATGACCCGCGAGGCCGCCGTCCTCGTGATGGTCGCGGTGGCCGTGGTGCTGCTGGGACTCGCCGCCTGGGGCTGGGTGCGACGTGCCCGTCGCGATCGGACCCCCCTCATCCAGCCAGCCGAGCTGAACGCTGCGGACGTACCCCGCGAGACGATAGACGCGCTCTACGTCGCGACCACGGTCCACGATGCTCCGCTGGAACGGATCGCTGCCCCGGGCCTCGGTTTCCGATCACCGGTGACTGTCACCGTGACGGATGCCGCTGTCGCGCTGGACCTGACCAACCAGCCGCGAATCACCATCCCGGCTGACAGGATCACCGCCGTCACACAGGCCACCCTCACGATCGATCGTGTCGTCGAGAAGGACGGCCTCGTGCGTCTGAGCTGGCTCGCCGACACCGGCGTGGTCGTCGACACCTACCTTCGCCCCCGCGACACCTCGGCCAGACAGCTGGCCGACGCCCTCGCGCCGCTCGCCGATGCCACCGACCCCTCCACCGCAACCGGAGATTCCGAATGAGCTTGTTCACCACCGATCCCGCCGTGCTCGTCCTCGAGGACGGAACCCGATTCCGTGGGCGCGCCTATGGGGCGCGCGGCGTGACTCTGGGCGAGGTCGTCTTCGCGACCGGCATGACCGGCTACCAGGAGACCCTCACAGACCCGTCCTACGCGGGTCAGATCGTGCTGCAGACCGCGCCCCACATCGGCAATACGGGAATGAACGACGAGGACCCCGAGTCGCGCCGGATCTGGGTCGCCGGCTACATCGTCCGCGATCCCTCGCGCGTCGTGTCGAACTGGCGAGCCGATGAATCCCTCGACGAAGCACTCGAACGCGACGGCATCGTGGGGATCAGCGGAATCGATACCCGCGCGGTTACCCGTCACATCCGGTCGGTCGGGTCGATGCGCGGTGGCGTCTTCTCCGGAGACGCTGCATCCCTGGACGCCGAGGAACAGCTACGCCTGGTGCGGGAAGCGCCGCTGATGGCCGGCCAGAACCTCTCGGCATCCGTCTCGGTGACGGCCGCGGAGATCACCCCGGCGACGGGGGAGAGGCTCGGGTCTCTCGCGGTCATCGACCTCGGTATCAAGAAGGCGACGATCGAGAACCTCGCCGCCCGTGGGTTCGACGTCCACGTGCTGCCGCAGGATGCCACGATCGACGACATCCGCGCGATCGACCCGGTCGGGGTCTTCTATTCGAACGGCCCGGGTGACCCATCGGCCTCTGCGGATCACGTCTCGCTCCTGCGATCCGTGCTCGATGATCGGGTTCCGTTCTTCGGCATCTGCTTCGGCAACCAGCTGCTCGGCCGCGCCCTCGGCCTCGACACCTACAAACTGCCGTTCGGTCATCGGGGCATCAACCAGCCGGTCCTGGACAAGCAGACCGGCCGCGTCGAGATCACCGCCCACAACCACGGCTTCGCCGTCGACGCACCCTTGGATGAACCGTTCGACAGTCCCCAGGGTTACGGGCGCGTCGAGGTGAGCCACATCGGGCTCAACGACCGGGTCGTCGAGGGCCTTCGCGCCCTGGACATCCCGGCCTTCTCGGTCCAGTACCACCCCGAGGCCGCCGCCGGCCCACACGACGCCAACTACCTGTTCGACCGGTTCGCCGAGCTTGTTCGCGCGAACCTCAGCACGAAAGAAGCGAATGCCTAAGCGCGACGACATCCGCTCCGTCCTGGTCATCGGCTCCGGCCCGATCGTCATCGGCCAGGCCTGCGAGTTCGACTACTCCGGTACCCAAGCCTGCCGCGTACTCCGCGCCGAAGGCGTGCGGGTGATCCTGGTCAATTCCAACCCCGCCACGATCATGACCGACCCCGACTTCGCCGACGCGACCTACATCGAACCGATCACCCCCGAAGTCATCGAGACGATCATCGCGAAGGAGAAGCCCGACGCGATTCTGCCGACGCTCGGCGGTCAGACGGCACTCAACGCCGCCATGGCGCTGCACGACCGCGGCATCCTCGAGAAGTACGACGTCGAGCTCATCGGCGCGAAGGTGGACGCGATCCGCAAGGGTGAGGACCGCCAGGTCTTCAAGGAGCTCGTGATCGAAGCCGGCGCGGATGTCGCTGCCAGCCGCATCTGTCACACGATGGATGAAGTGCTCGCGGGTGCCGAGGAGCTCGGCTATCCGCTCGTCGTTCGGCCGTCGTTCACGATGGGGGGACTGGGGTCGGGCTTCGCGTACACCGAGGCAGACCTGCGCCGCATCGCCGGTGCCGGCCTGCACGACTCGCCGACCCACGAAGTGCTGCTCGAGGAGTCGATCCTGGGTTGGAAGGAGTACGAGCTCGAACTGATGCGCGACACCGCCGACAACACGGTGGTCGTGTGCTCGATCGAGAACGTCGACCCCGTCGGCGTCCACACCGGCGACTCGATCACCGTTGCGCCGGCGCTGACCCTCACCGACCGCGAGTACCAGCGGCTGCGCGATATCGGCATCGACATCATCCGTGCGGTCGGCGTCGACACCGGCGGCTGCAACATCCAGTTCGCCGTCGATCCCGCCAGCGGACGAATCATCGTCATCGAGATGAACCCCCGCGTGTCGCGCTCGTCGGCGCTGGCGTCGAAGGCCACCGGCTTCCCGATCGCGAAGATCGCCGCCAAGCTCGCCATCGGCTACCGGCTCGATGAGATCCCCAACGACATCACCAAGGTCACTCCGGCAAGCTTCGAGCCGACGCTCGACTACGTCGTCGTGAAGGTGCCGCGCTTCAACTTCGAGAAGTTCCCGGCCGCCGACACCACGCTCACGACAACCATGAAGTCCGTCGGCGAGGCCATGGCGATCGGCCGTAACTACGCGACGGCCTTGCAGAAGGCCCTTCGATCGCTCGAGAAGCGCGGCTCGAGCTTTCACTGGGGCCCAGAAGAACGCAGCGTCCAGGAGCTGCTCGAGATCGCTCGGACACCCACCGACGGTCGTATCGTCGTCCTCCAGCAGGCCCTCCGCAAGGGCGCGACCGTTGAGCAGGCGTTCGAGGCGACAGCGATGGACCCCTGGTTCCTCGATCAGATCGTGCTCATCAACGAGGTCGCGGCATTCATCGCCGCAGCGGGGGAGTTGGATGCCGAAACACTGCGGATCGCCAAGGAGCACGGCTTCAGCGACGCGCAGATCGCTGAGTTGCGGGGGATCACCGAAACCGAAGCGCGCGGCATCCGCCACGGTCTCGATATCCGGCCCGTATACAAGACGGTCGACACCTGCGCCGGCGAGTTCCCCGCGCTCACCCCGTACCACTACTCCAGCTATGACGCTGAGACCGAGGTCACGCCGTCGGAGCGCACCAAGGTCGTGATCATCGGCTCGGGACCGAACCGTATCGGTCAGGGCGTCGAGTTCGACTACTCGTGCGTGCACGCCTCGTTCGCTCTCAGCGACGCGGGCTTCGAGACGATCATGGTCAACTGCAACCCCGAGACGGTGTCGACCGACTACGACACCTCCGACCGGCTCTACTTCGAACCGCTCACGCTCGAAGACGTTCTGGAGGTGCTGCACGCCGAGGCGCGTTCGGGCACGATCCTCGGCGTCATCTGCCAGCTCGGCGGGCAGACCCCGCTGGGGCTGGCCAAGGGCATCGAGGCAGCCGGCTATACGATCCTCGGCACGAGCCCGGCCGCGATCGACCTTGCAGAGGAGCGGAGCCTGTTCAGCGGCATCCTGGCTGATGCGGGTCTCGTCGCACCGCGCCACGGCACCGCCGTCGACGTCGAGGGCGCGGTTGCCGTCGCCGAAGACATCGGGTATCCCGTGCTCGTTCGTCCGAGCTTCGTTCTCGGAGGACGCGGCATGGAGATCGTGTACGACACCGCCAGCTTGCGCGACTACTTCGTGCGCATCGCCGACCAGGCCATCATCGGCCCCGGGATGCCGCTCCTGGTCGATCGGTTCCTCGACGATGCCATCGAGATCGACGTCGACGCGCTCTACGACGGCCACCAGCTCTACATCGGTGGCGTGATGGAACACCTCGAGGAGGCCGGTATCCACTCCGGCGACTCCAGCTGCACCCTGCCACCGGTCTCGCTAGGACGCACCGAGATCGATCGCGTTCGCGAAGCGACCCTCGCCATCGCGTCCGGTGTCGGCGTCCGGGGCCTCCTCAACGTCCAGTTCGCGATCAGTGCCGGTGTGCTCTACGTCATCGAGGCGAACCCCCGCGCAAGCCGCACCGTTCCCTTCGTATCGAAGGCCCTGGGCATCCCGCTCGCGAAGGCGGCCAGCCGCATCATGGCAGGCACGTCGATCGCCGATCTCATCGCCGAGGGGCTGCTGCCGGCATCCGATGGCTCTCGTGTGCCGCTGGACGCCCCGGTTGCCGTCAAGGAAGCCGTGCTGCCCTTCAAGCGCTTCCGCACCAAGGACGGTCAGATCGTCGACTCTGTCCTCGGGCCCGAGATGCGCTCTACCGGCGAGGTCATGGGCATCGACCGCGACTTTCCGACGGCTTTCGCGAAGAGCCAGGCCGCTGCATACGGCGGACTGCCGCTGTCGGGAACCGTCTTCATCTCGGTGTCGGATGCCGACAAGCGCGCGGTGATCCTCCCCGCCCACCGGCTGCAGGAGCTCGGATTCGAGCTGCTCGCCACCGAGGGCACCGCCGAGATCCTCGCCCGCAACGGGATCGCCGTCGAAGTCGTGAACAAGTACTCCGCGACGCAAGCCTCGGGTGAGACCAACGTCGTGGATCTCATCAACGAGGGACGCATCGACATCGTGGTCAACACCCCAAGCGGCGGGATGGCCCGGGCCGATGGATACGAGATCCGTGCCGCCGCTGTGGCCGGCGACAAGGCTCTGTTCACGACCATGGCGGTCCTCGGCGCCGCGGTGAGTGCCTTCCCGGTGCTTCGCGAAGGCTTCGAGGTCAAGAGCCTGCAGGACTACGCGATCGAGAGGGCTGAGCGCGCGTGAGGTCGTTCGGCGCTCGACTGTGGGACTCGCTAGGCCAGTTCGGTCCGCTGTGTGTGGGTATCGACCCGCATGCGAGCCTGTTGGAGTCGTGGGGGTTGGATGCCACCGCTGACGGAGCGCGCCGGTTCGGGCTCCGTGTGGTGGAGGCGTGCGCGGGTCGCGTGGGTGTCGTGAAGCCTCAGGTCGCGTTCTTCGAGCGCTACGGCTCGGCGGGATTCGCGGCCCTGGAGGACATCTTGGCAGCGGCCCGGAGCGCTGGGTTGATCGTGATCGCCGATGCCAAGCGCGGAGACATCGGCACGACGATGGACGGTTATGCCGCCGCGTGGCTCGAGCCCGGATCTCCGCTCGAGGCTGACGCCGTGACGCTGAGCCCGTACCTGGGTCCCGACTCGCTCTACGCCACCATCACGACGGCGATCCGCCGAGAGAAGGGCGTATTCGTTCTCGCTGCGACCAGCAATCCCGAGGGCCTTCCGGTACAGACCGCTCTCACCCGAGATGACTCGGCTCCCGGCGACGAGAGCGTCGCGGCCCGGGTGGCGCGCGAGATCGGTTCCCTCAACATCGGCCTACCCGGCGCACTCGGTTCGGCGGGGCTGGTCGTCGGAGCAACCGTCGACCGTGCAGCCTTCGGACTCCGCGACGTCATCCTCGCCGGAACGCCCATCCTGGCTCCCGGCTTCGGTGCGCAGGGGGCGCAGCCCGCCGATCTGACGCGGCTGTTCGGGTATGTGGCAACCAACGTCGTCGCGTCCGAGAGCCGAAGCATCCTCGCTGTCGGACCGGACCGCCTGGAGACGCGCATCGAGGAGCGTGCGGCCCTGTATCCGCGAACCAGCCATGACTGAGCGCCCCGCCCCTCCCGACGTCGACCGCGTCGCAGCATCGCAGCGTGCCGTCGCCGCGCGACGGGAGCGTGCCTCGCTGAAGCAGGATGTCGCCACTCGTGTGATCAGCCCCCAGGAGTTGCTCAGCCGAGCGCTTGCGGCTCCGCATTCACCGGCCGGCGCCATGCGTGTCACCGAGTTCCTCACCGCGATCCCCGCAATCGGCGTCGGAAAGCGGGACAGAATTCTCGAGCGTCTTCAGATCTCCCCGGTGAAGCGGCTCGGCGGGCTTGGCCGCCGACAGCAGCAGGCCCTGCGCGCGTTCCTCGATGACCGTGTACCCGAGCCGCGCCCACGCGCTGACCGGTCGGCGCTGGTCGTGCTCGCGGGGCCGACAGCTGTCGGCAAGGGAACGGTGGCTCAGTACATCCGCGCTCATCACCCCGAAATCCACCTGTCAGTCTCGGCGACCACTCGCCCGCCCCGCCCTGGCGAACGCGACGGCGAGCACTACTACTTCGTCGACGATGCCGAGTTCGATCGGCTCATCGCCGATGGCGAGCTTCTCGAGTGGGCTACCGTGCACAACGCGTACCGTTACGGCACCCCGCGCGCACCGATCCGCGCAGCTCTCGATCGCGGTCAAGCAGTTCTGCTCGAGATCGATCTGCAGGGCGCGCGACAGGTTCGCGCGGCCCAGCCCGACGCGACGCTGGTGTTCCTCCTTCCGCCCAGCTGGGACGAACTGGTCAACCGACTGGTCGGTCGAGGCACGGAGGACGCGGAGGAACGTTCGCGACGCCTGCGCACGGCACGGGTGGAATTGGCGGCCCAAGACGAGTTCGATTACCGCGTCGTGAACGGCGACGTCGCCGTTGCGGCGCGCGAGGTCGTAGAATTGATGAATGCGCCCGCGCGCTGAGCGCGACAGCGGCGCCACAGACCTCTCACCGACATCCGTCGCCAGCGAAGGGATTCCGCCATGGCCGGGAACAACCAGGGCATCATCGAGCCCCCCATCGACAGCCTTCTCGAGAAGGTCGACTCGAAGTACCAGCTCGTGATCTACGCAGCCAAGCGCGCGCGTCAGATCAATGACTACTACTCCGACCTGCACGAGGGGAACCTCTTCGACAACGTGGGACCGCTGGTCGACTCGACCGTCGAGGACAAGCCCCTGACCATCGCGCTCCACGAGATCAACGAAGACAAGCTTCGCCTCCGTCCGATCGACTGACGATCACCTCTTTGCGCGTCGGTGTCGTACGCCGTCGCGATACTGATCGACGTCCACCACTGACGGGAGCTCCATGACCGCGTTGCGTCTGTTCACGTCCGAATCGGTCACGGAAGGTCACCCCGACAAGATCTGCGACCAGATCTCCGACAGCATCCTCGACGCGATCCTCAGCGAGGATCCGAGCGGACGCGTCGCGGTCGAGACCCTCGTCACCACCGGACTCGTGCATGTCGCGGGTGAGGTGAGCACTTCCGCGTACGTCGAGATTCCCGCGATCGTTCGCGACGTCGTCAACCGCATCGGATACACCTCGAGCGAGACCGGCTTCGACGGCGACTCGTGCGGCGTGAGCATTTCGATCGGGGCGCAGTCCTCAGACATCGCCTCGGGGGTGAACAAGGCCTTCGAGCAGCGTGAACGCGGATCGTCCGACCCCCGCGACGAGCAGGGCGCGGGCGACCAGGGCATCATGTTCGGCTATGCGACGACCGAGACGCCGCAGCTGATGCCGATGGCCGCATGGACGGCGCACCGCATGGCTGAACGCCTCGCCGATTCCCGGCGCTCGGGTGCGCTGCCGTTCCTTCGTCCCGATGGCAAGACGCAGGTCACCCTCGGGTTCGAAGGCGCCGTCCCGCGCACCGTCGAGTCCGTGGTGCTCTCGACCCAGCACCATCCCGACATCTCGCAAGAGGACCTGCGCGCCCAGATACAGGAGGTCGTCATCGATCCGGTTCTGGAGAGCACCGGACTCGATCTCTCGGGCGTCACCTACTACATCAACCCGGCGGGCCCGTTCGTCATCGGCGGCCCGAAGGGGGATGCTGGCCTGACCGGCCGGAAGATCATCATCGACACCTATGGCGGCGCCTCGCGTCACGGCGGCGGAGCGTTCAGCGGCAAGGACCCCTCGAAGGTCGACCGCTCTGCTGCCTACGCCATGCGGTGGGTAGCGAAGAACGCGGTGGCTGCAGGACTCGCTGATCGGCTCGAAGTGCAGGTCGCCTACGCCATTGGCAAGGCAGCTCCGGTCGGCCTGTACGTCGAGACGTTCGGGACCGCCCACGTGGCCGATGAGATCATCACGACGGCGATTCTGGACGTCTTCGACCTGCGCCCGAAGGCGATCATCGACCAGCTCGATCTGCTCCGCCCGATCTATGCGCAGACCGCGGCCTACGGGCACTTCGGCCGGGAGCTTGCGGACTTCACCTGGGAGCGCACGGACCGCGTCGACGACCTGCGCTCAGCCGCCGGTCTCTGACATGACCACTCGGCGCATCGCGCGAGTGCTCCTGGATTCCCCGCTGCCACAACTGGATCGGCTCTTCGACTACGAGATTCCCGACGAGCTGGCACCTGAGGCTCGAGAGGGAGTCCGCGTGCGCGTGCCGCTTCGTGCGGCTGGCCGTATCGTTGACGGCTTCATCGTAGAGCTGGACGATGAACCCGCCGCTGACCGCCCCCTCTCGGAGCTCGAGTCAGTCATCTCTCCGGTACCCGTGCTGCCTCGGCGGCTCTACGACCTCGCACGAAAGGTCGCCGACCGGTCGGCGGGGTCGGCATCCGACATACTGCGCCTGGTCGTGCCGCGACGGATGGTGCGGGCCGAACGCTCGTGGCAGAACGCCGAACGGGCGGCCGCTCCCGAGGTTCAGGCATCCACCGCAGAATGGGCGGCAGCAGGGCTTGCAAGCTTCCCCGGTTTGGAGGAATCGCTCTCCCGAGGTGCTCGCATCGCGCTGACGGCACCGACCACTCCGGTAACGCCTGGCTCGCCCGCACCGGGGTGGGTGGGCGTTCTCGCTGCCGCGTCCGCGCAGCTGCTGGCGGCAGGACGCAGCAGCATCCTCGTCGTGCCCGACCACCGAGATCTCGACCAGCTCGAGCAGGGCCTGATCGCGCACGGACTCGGTGAGGCAGTCATCCGGACGGATGCAGCTCAAAGCGCCCCCGCCCGCTACGGCGCGTACCTGCGGGTACTCGAGCCCACGCCGTCGATCGTGATCGGCAACCGATCCGCCGTCTACGCGCCAGTCCACGCCCTCGGGCTTGTCGCTGTCTGGGACGACGGCGATCCGCTTCTGCGTGAGCCGCTCTCACCCGGCGTCCACGCGCGCGACGCCGCGCTGGTCCGGCAAGAGCAGGAACAGTTCGCGCTTATCTTCGCCGGGTTCACCCGCACCACCGACGTCCAACGTCTTGTCGATATCGGGTGGGTGGAGGAACTCCGCGCAGCCCGTCCAGCAGCTCCCCGCGTGGTGCTCACACCACTGCGCGAGGGGGAGACCGGGACCGCGCGGGTCCCCTCTGCGGCGTTCACCGCCGCGCGCGAGGCAGTTCGGAGCGGTCCGGTTCTGGTGCAGGTCGCTCGTCCCGGTTATGCGCCAGTGCTCGCCTGTGCCGACTGCCGGCATCCCGCACGCTGCCGCGCCTGCGGCGGATCGCTCCAGGCCGGAGCGCGAGGGGCGACACCCACCTGCTCCGCGTGCGGACGCCGCGCTGAGGGCTGGACCTGCGCGTCGTGCGGGGGCACACGCTTTCTGCTTATCGGCTCCGGGAGCCGCCGCACCGCCGAGGAGCTGGGTCGCGCGTTTCCCGGCGTCCGGGTCATCGTCTCGGACGCCGAGCATCAGGTCCTCGACGTGCCGGCCGCACCGGCCCTGGTCATCGCGACCCGGGGGGCAGAGCCCCGAACCGCGGGCGGATACCGCGCAGTCCTGCTCCTGGACGGCGAACGGATGCTGCTCGCCGACGATCTGCGGATCGCGGAGCACTGCCTGCGCTGGTGGTCGAACGCGGCGGCCTTGGCCGCACCGGGTGCGCCGGTGCACCTGGTCGGAGTCGCCGGGACACTCGGCCGAGCCCTGGCTACCTGGACCCAGCCGGCATTCGCGCGCGCGGAACTGGCCGAGCGCGCGGAGCTTCGCATGCCGCCCGCCGTTCGTGTCGCCGCGTTGGAGGGGGCCCGACCGGCAGTGGAGACCGCGCTGGCCGCCGTGAGGACGGACGTGCCGCGGTTGCGTGCCGGTGACATCCTCGGGCCCGTGCCGCTGCCCGCAACCGACTCACGAGATGACAACGTGCGCGCGCTCGTGCGCTGCGACTACCACGATGGACCCGACGTCGCGCGCTCCCTGCGCGCGGCTCTTGTCGCTTCAGCGCTGCGGGGACGGCGATCGCGGACACGCGGTGGCTCGCGCGCCACCCTACGCATCCGTATGGACCTGCCCGACCTGAACCTGGAGATACAGCAATGAGAATCGTGTTCGCTGGTACTCCGCAGCCCGCGGTACCGTCGCTTCTCGCCCTCGTGGACGCCGGTCACGAGGTGCCTCTGGTGATCACACGCCCCGATGCACCAATCGGCCGCCGACGCGTCTTGACTCCCTCACCGGTGGCCGCTGCCGGCCTCGAACTGGGCCTTGCAGTGCATCGCACCGCGCGCCTCGATGAGGAAGCGCTCACGGCGGTGCGAGAGGCGCAGCCCGATCTTGGCGTGATCGTGGCCTATGGCGGACTGGTCCGTGAGCCTCTGCTCTCGACGCCCCGGCACGGCTGGATCAATCTTCACTTTTCCGTGCTGCCCCGGTGGCGGGGTGCCGCTCCGGTGCAGCACGCGATCATCGCAGGAGATCCCGAGGTGGGAGCCGACGTCTTTCAGCTGACGCACGGACTCGACGAGGGCGACATTTTCGGCGAGATTCGTTTCCCTCGCCCCGCAGACGCGACAGCAGGCGATCTGCTGGCGACCCTTGCGGAGTCCGGCGCCGAGCTGCTCGCGGCGGTCGTCGGCGAGATCGCAGACGGCACCGCTCGGCCCCGCCCGCAACAAGGCGAGCCGACCTACGCACCGAAGCTCTCGATCGAGGACGGTCGCGTCGACTGGGAGCAGCCTCGGGAACAGGTCGTGTCGCGGATCTTCGGCGTCACTCCGGAGCCGGGCGCTTTCGCGACGGCTGACGGCTCACGGCTGAAGATCCTCGCCGCCGGCCCGGCCTCCGCCGACTCACCGCGCTTGCGCCCCGGACTGGCGGCATCTCACGCGAAGCAGGTGATCGTCGGAACCGCCACTCACCCGATCGCGCTGCAGCGTGTCCAGCCTGCCGGCAAGCCTGCGATGGATGCCGGAGATTGGTGGCGCGGCACCCGGCTGAGCGAGCTCCAGTTCGACACTGGCGACGCCGGCGAGCCGTCTCCCGGAGCGAGCGGGGCCACGGCATGAGCAGTGCACTGTCTGCCCGGCGGGTCGCGTTCGACACTCTGCGCGCGGTCCATGACGCCGATGCGTACGCGAATCTCGTCCTGCCGACAGCCATCGCCCGGGCACAGCTGAGTCCTGCGGACGCAGCGCTCGCGACGGAGCTGACCTATGGAACCCTGCGGCAACAGGGAACCTGGGATGCCGTCATCGCCGTCGCCGCGAACCGTCCGACCGAGACTCTCGACCCGCCCGTGCTCGACATCCTGCGTCTCGGTGTGCATCAACTCCTGGCCACGAGGGTCCCGCCGCACGCTGCAGTCAACGAGTCGGTTGCGCTCACGCGGGCAAGCGCGGGGCAGCGCGCTGTCGGCTTCGTCAACGCCGTTCTGCGCAGAATCGGCGGCGCGGATGCCGCGACCTGGATCTCCCGCGCCGAGGAGGCTGCCCGATCGGACGATGAACGCCTCTCGGTGCGCACCTCCCACCCGGTGTGGGTGATCCGGGCGCTCCGGCGGGCTCTGGACGACGAGGGACGCGCGGGCGAGCTCACCGATCTGCTCGCCGCCGACAACGACCCACCGCGCGTAACGATGACCGCGCTTCCCGGTCTTGCAGCCATCCCCGAAGGGTCGGAGCCGACGTCCTTTTCGCCGTACGGCTTCCGCGCACCGGCGGGCGATCCCGGCAGGCTCGTCGCCGCCTCCGGCGGCGCGCTACGGGTCCAGGACGAGGGATCCCAGCTCGCGGCCCTCGCCCTCTCGGAGGTCGACCCCGTGCGACCCGGAGAGCGCTGGCTCGACCTGTGCGCAGGACCCGGCGGAAAGACCGCTCTGCTGGCCGCGCGCGCACTCGAGGCGCGGAAGGTCGGGAGCCCTCTGGACCTCGAGGCCAACGAGGTGTCATCCACGCGCGCCGGTTTGGTTCGCCGGTCCCTCGAGCCGATCCCGTTCGAGGTTCCCGTCTCTGAGGAAGACGGGAGGGAAAGGGCAGGCTCTGCAGCCTACGACCGAATCCTCGTGGATGCCCCGTGCACGGGCCTCGGTGCACTGCGACGACGGCCCGAATCGCGGTGGCGAAAGTCCCCGCAGGATGTCGCGCCGCTCGCAGAACTCCAGGGCGAGCTACTGTCCGCGGCAGTGACGGGGCTCCGCCCCGGCGGTGTCGTCGCGTACGTAACGTGCTCTCCGCACCTTGCGGAAACGCGCGATGTTGTCGCGGCGGTGCTGGACCAGCACCGCAATGAGCTGGAGGAACTGGATGCGCGGGGCGTGCTGCGTCGGGTCTCGCGAAACGTTCCGGATCTGGCGACCCCGGGCTCGGGCGGTGGACGCGCGCAGCTGTGGCCTCACCGGCACGGCACCGACGCGATGTCGATCACACTCCTGCGACGACGTGGCTGACGGGCGCCCTCGCCCATAATGGACGGGTGAGTTCCCCCGACGCCGCGACGCATGACGCTACGGTGCGCATCAATCCCAGTATCCTCGCCGCCGACTTCGTCAACATGCAGGCGGAACTGCAGCGCATCGCCGCCGCCGACTTCGTTCACGTCGACGTGATGGACAATCACTTCGTCCCCAACCTCACGTTCGGTCCGCAGATGGTCGAGCGAATCCAGGCGACATCGCCCGTGCCGCTGGATGTGCACCTCATGATCGACGATGTCGACCGCTGGGCACCGGGCTATGCAGAGATCGGCGCGGCATCCGTGACCTTCCACACCGAGGCAACCGCAGAGCCCGTGCCTCTGGCGCGCCGACTGCGGTCCATGGGGGCACGCGCCGGAATCGCACTGAAGCCGGCTACACCGGTCGAGCCGCTCTTCGACATCCTCGACGAGTTCGACCAGATCCTCGTGATGACCGTCGAACCCGGATTCGGCGGTCAGTCCTTCATGACTGACATGATGCCCAAGCTCCGCACCCTCGCTGATGAATGCCGCCGCCGCGGTTCCGCGGTGTGGTTGCAGGTGGACGGCGGCATCTCGGAGTCCACGATCGAACAGGCCGCCGCATCCGGGGCCGACACGTTCGTCGCCGGATCAGCCGTGTTCGGGGCCGGCGACCCGGATGCTGCAATCGCAGGGCTGCGTTCTCGCGGCACGCACGCCCATCGGCACTGACCGAGCAGGCCGCGCGGTTCGCTACCCTGGCATGGTGAAGTCCTTCGAAGAGCTGTTCGCCGAATTGACGGTGAAGGCGCAGACCCGTCCCGAGGGTTCGGGGACCGTCGCAGAGCTCGATGCTGGCATCCACGCGATCGGCAAGAAGATCGTCGAAGAGGCCGCTGAGGTGTGGATGTCTGCCGAGTACGAGTCTGACGAGGCTGCAGCTGAAGAGATCTCGCAATTGTTGTACCACCTGCAGGTGTTGATGCTGGCGAAGGGTCTTTCGCTCGAGGACGTGTACCGACATCTCTGAACCCGTCGCCCCCTCCCGCTTCGACCCGAAAGACCCCCATGCTCCGAATCGCCGTGCCCAACAAGGGCTCGCTGGCCGAGACGTCTGCCGCCATGCTCACCGAAGCCGGGTACACCGGCAGACGCGACCCGAAAGACCTCCACGTCATCGACCCTGCGAACGAGGTCGAGTTCTTCTATCTGCGGCCGCGCGATATCGCGACGTATGTCGGCTCGGGTGCCCTGGATGTCGGGATCACCGGTCGCGACCTGTTGCTGGATGCCAGGATGCCGGCGCGCGAGGTCGAGTCCCTCGGCTTCGCCGACTCCACCTTCCGCTTCGCGGGGCCTCCCGGAAGGTTCACCGAGCTCGCTGACCTCGAGGGAATGCGCGTGGCTACGGCTTACCCGGGCCTTGTGGACTCGTTCCTTGACGAGCGCGGGATCGCTGTCGACCTCGTTCCGCTTGACGGCGCGGTCGAATCCGCCGTGCGCCTGGGCGTCGCTGACGCCGTCGCCGATGTGGTCTCGACGGGCACGACCCTCAAGCAGGCGGGGCTGGAGATCTTCGGCCCGGTGCTTTTGGAGTCCGAAGCCGTCCTGATCGGAGGGCCCCGCGAGGTCGAGGGGACCGAGACTCTCCTGCGGCGTCTGCGCGGCGTCATGGTTGCCCGCCGATACGTTCTCATCGACTACGACCTCCCGGCGGACCTCGTCGATCGCGCAGTCGAGATCGCACCGGGTATCGAATCACCGACGATCTCGCCGCTCCGGGACCCGTCGTGGGTTGCTGTACGCGTCATGAGCCCGCGCAAGGGCGTCAATCAGGTGATGGATGCCCTGTACGGCATCGGCGCTCGCGCCATCCTCGTGACCGAGATCCACGCGGCGAGGCTCTAGATGGCTGTCGCGACCCGCGTCATCCCGTGCCTCGACGTCGCCGCCGGGCGGGTGGTGAAGGGCATCAACTTCCTGAATCTCCGCGACATGGGAGACCCCGTCGAACTTGCCGCGGCGTATTTTCGGCAGGGCGCTGACGAGATCACGTTCCTCGACGTCACCGCGACTGTCGACGAGCGCGCGACAACCTACGACGTCGTTCAGCGCACCGCCGAAGAGGTCTTCATCCCGCTCACCGTCGGGGGAGGGGTACGCTCGGGCGACGACGTGGCTCGGCTCCTCGGCGTCGGAGCAGACAAGGTCGGGGTCAACTCCGCCGCCATCGCTCGCCCCGGGCTCGTCGACGAGATCGCCGATCGCTTCGGCGCGCAGGTCCTCGTGCTCTCACTCGATGTGAAGCGCTCCGCAGCGGTCGACTCGGGATTCGTCGTGACCACCCACGGTGGCCGCACCGAGACGACGCTGGATGCGCTGGCATGGGCTCGCGAGGCCATCGATCGAGGTGCAGGCGAGCTCCTGGTCAACTCGATCGACGCCGATGGCACACGGGAGGGTTTCGATCTGGAGCTCGTGTCGCTGATGCGCGAGATCTCGTCGGTACCGGTGATCGCCTCCGGCGGTGCGGGATCGGTCGAGCATTTCGCGCCGGCCGTTCACGCCGGAGCAGACGCTGTGCTGGCCGCGAGTGTCTTCCACTCCGGTCAGCTCACCGTCGGTGATGTCAAGTCTGCACTGGCAGCCGAGAACGTGGAGGTGAGAGCGTGACCGATGTCGATGACCGCATCACGGCAGTCTCCTTCAACCCAGACGGACTTGCGCCGGCGATCATCCAGCAGTGGGACACCGGAGAGGTGCTCATGCTCGGATGGATGGATGCTGAAGCGCTGCGGCGTACGCTCACCAGCGGCCGCGTGACCTTCTGGTCGCGCTCGCGTCAGGAGTACTGGCGCAAGGGCGATACGTCCGGGCATGTGCAGTATGTGCGCGGTGCGAAGCTGGATTGCGACGGCGACGCGCTCCTGATCGAAGTCGAGCAGATCGGTGCAGCCTGCCACACCGGTACGCGAAGCTGCTTCGACACGACCGACCTCGAACCGGCTGTCACCCACGGGGACGCATGATCGCGCGGGCCCGGCTCGTCGGAGTTGTCGCTCTGCTGATCGCTGGTGCGACGGGCCTCATCTCCTCGACCCAGACGTGGCTCCTCGTGTCGTTGACAGACGGTGCCGCGGAACCGCTCGCCGTGGCGGGGGCGTCCGCGGTGGTGCTCCTCGCGCCGCTGAGCCTGACGGCGCTCGCGCTCGGAGCCGCTCTATCCATCGTCGGTCGGATCCTCCGTCCCGTGTTCGGTCTGATCGGGGCCGCCCTCGGGGTCACTCTGGCCGTCCTCGCAGCACCGATCGCCATCAACGCCCCCGTAGACGCCGTCGCAGCCGAAGTTGCAGCCGTGACCGGCATCCGCGGCGAGAGCGCGATCGCGGAGCTTGTGGCAGGGATCACCGTCACGGCCTGGCCCGCCATCACCCTCGTCGCGGCCGTCATTATGGCTGCCGCCGGGACCTGGGTTCTCGCGACAGCCCGCCTGTGGCCCGAGGGTGGGAAACGGTACCAGGCCGAGCGCGCCGAGCGACGCCAGAGCGGCGAACCCCTCGATGCCATCGACTCGTGGGATGACCTCTCCCGTGGCGGGGACCCCACCACCTGACCGCTAGACTGGCCACAGCCCGCGCACTACCGGAGGATATCCATGAGCAACCCCATCGGCGACCCCGGCCACGGACACTCGCCGGCGGCCTGGACGGCTGTCGTCATCATGCTCGCTGCCATCGCCCTGGGCACAGTGGCGTTCTTCCTGGAGATCGTCTGGCTCGTGTGGGCGTCGGTAGTCCTTGTCGTGGTGGGGGCGCTCGTCGGTTGGATCATGGCGAAGGTCGGCTACGGCGTGGGCGGCTCCAGGTACACCGCGAAAGAGCATTGAGCATGCTCGCCGACCTCACGGCCGGCGCTCTCGAGGACGCCCGGTCGCGCGAAGCCGTGCGGCCGCTTGCGGATGTCGAACGCGCCGCACGTGATCGTCCCGCCGCGCTCCCGGCACTCGAAGCACTGGCACCCACCGAGAACGTGCGCATCATCGCCGAGGTCAAGCGTGCCAGCCCATCACGCGGCGACCTCGCCGAGATCCCCGACCCAGCCCACCTCGCATCTCTGTACGAGCGCGGGGGAGCATCGGCCATCTCGGTTCTGACGGAACAGCGTCGGTTCAAGGGGAGCCTCGCGGATCTCGAGTCAGTCCGTGCTGCAGTATCCCTCCCGGTGCTGCGCAAGGACTTCGTCTCCACCGAGTATCAGGTCTTCGAGGCCCGCGCGGCAGGCGCCGATATCGTTCTGCTCATCGTCGCGGCCCTCGACCAGCCGGTACTCGAGCGGCTGATGCGCCTTATCGAACAGCTCGGGATGACGGCACTGGTCGAAACACACTCGCTCGAGGAACTGCAGCGTGCCGCGGACATCGGTGCACGCCTGGTCGGCGTCAACGCGCGCGACCTTTCCACGTTCGAACTCGACCGCGGTCTGTTCGGGCGCCTGCGCGAGTCCATCCCCGCGGATGCCATCGCTGTCGCGGAGTCCGCTGTGCTAGCGCCGGCCGATGTCGCGCACTACCGGGCTGCGGGCGCAGATGTCGTCCTCATCGGCGAGGCGCTGGTTACCGGTGACCCCGTCGCGACCCTCACCACGTTCCTGGAGGCAGGATCATGACCACGAGCCTGCGCGAACAGCGCGGTCCCTTCTTCGGCGACTTCGGCGGGCGTTTCATGCCCGAGTCGCTCATCGCCGCAATCGACGAGCTCACTGCCGAATACGAGGCAGCTCGCATCGACCCGGCGTTCCAGGCGGAGTTCGTTCGGCTGCTGAACTCGTACGCCGGCAGACCTTCTGCCCTCACCGAGGTGCCGCGGTTCGCCGAGCACACCGGCGCCGGGCGGGTGTTTCTCAAGCGTGAGGACCTGAACCACACGGGGTCCCACAAGATCAACAACGTGCTCGGCCAGGCTCTGCTCACGCAGCGTCTGGGCAAGACGCGGGTGATCGCGGAGACCGGAGCCGGCCAGCACGGTGTGGCAACTGCCACGGCTGCGGCGCTGTTCGGTTTCGACTGCACGATCTATATGGGCGAGGTCGACACGCAGCGCCAGGCGCTGAACGTCGCCCGCATGCGGCTGCTCGGAGCCGAAGTCATCCCGGTCACGACGGGCTCGCGAACGTTGAAGGATGCCATCAACGAGGCATACCGCGACTGGGTCGCCAGCGTTGAGAACACGAACTACATCTTCGGCACCGCCGCGGGCCCGCACCCGTTCCCTGCCATGGTCCGTGACTTCCAGAAGGTCATCGGCGAAGAAGCGCGCGCTCAGCTTCTGGATGAGATCGGACGGCTTCCCGATGCCGTCTTCGCGTGCGTCGGCGGCGGATCGAATGCCATCGGCATGTTCGATGCATTCCTCGACGACGAGGGCGTCGCCCTCTATGGCGTCGAAGCGGCCGGGGATGGCGTCGACACGCCCCGGCACGCGGCATCCATCGAGCGGGGCACGCCGGGCATCTTGCACGGCGCCAAGACCTTCGTCCTGCAAGACGAAGACGGCCAGACGGTCGAGTCCCACTCGATCTCGGCAGGCCTGGATTATCCCGGGGTCGGACCCGAACACGCCTGGCTCGCCGACATCGGTCGTGCCCACTACATCCCCGCCACCGACACCGAGGCGATGGAGGCACTGCGCCTGCTTTCGCGCACCGAGGGCATCATCCCGGCGATTGAGTCGGCTCACGCCCTCGCCGGTGCCCTGCGCATCGGGCGCGACCTCGGACCGGAAGCGGTTCTGGCCATCTCGCTGTCCGGTCGCGGCGACAAAGACATGGACACCGCGGCCCGGTGGTTCGAGCTGTACGACGAGGGAGCCCAGCCGTGAGCGCCGTCGCCACCGCGATCGACGCGGCCCGGGCTGAGGGCCGTGGCGCCCTGATCGGCTACCTTCCCATCGGCTATCCCGACCTGCAGACCAGCATCGAGGCCGCCGTCACGTTGGCCGAGGCCGGCGTCGACATCCTCGAACTTGGACCGCCGTACTCGGATCCGGTGATGGACGGGCCGGTCATCCAGGAGGCAACCAACGCTGCGCTGCAAGCGGGCTTCCGGATGCGTGACACCTTCACCGCGGTTCGCGAGGTGTCAGCACGCACCGACGTTCCCGTCCTGGTCATGACGTACTGGAACCCCGTAGTCCAGTACGGAGTCTCCCGCTACGCCGACGACCTCAGCGCCGCCGGTGGCGCCGGGCTGATCACACCCGACATCACCCCCGACGCGGCATCCGACTGGCTCGCCGAGAGCACGCGAACGGGCCTTGACCGGGTGTTCCTCGCCGCACCGAGTTCGACCGATGCCCGCCTCGAGATGATCGTGCGCGAAACCACCGGGTTCGTGTACACCGTGTCAACGATGGGCATCACGGGGGAGCGGGCGCAACTGGATGCTGCAGCCCGCGCTCTCGTCGCCCGCCTTCGCGAGCACGGTGCAGAGCGCGCGTGCGTGGGCATCGGCGTCTCCAACGCCGACCACGTGCGCAGCGTCCTTGAATACGCCGACGGTGCAATCGTCGGCACGGCGCTCGTGCGGGCGCTGCGTGATGGCGGGCTCGACGGCCTCGCTGCTGCAGCGCGCGAGCTCGTCGCAGGCACCGTTCGCGAGTGAGCCCGCCCCACTCGAACTAGACTCACGTCGTCGGCCCTCCGGTCGGCGCCCGACCAACCGAGGACGATCGACATGATCAGCGCTTTCCAGAACGTCCTGACGAGCATCCCCAGTCCGAGTGTCAGCTACATCGACCTCGGGCCGCTGCGCATCCACTTCTACGCGTTGTGCATCATCGCCGGCATCATCGTCGCCGTCCTGCTTACGAACTACCGCCTGACCAAGCGCGGTGCCGAGAACTGGATCGTCATCGACATCGCGCTGCTCGCGGTTCCCCTCGCGATCATCGGCGCTCGGATCTACCACGTCGTCACGCACCCCGGCTTCTACTTCGGCGAGGGAACCGACATCTGGGCGGTCTTCCGCATCTGGGAGGGTGGCATCGCCATCTACGGCGCGCTCATCGGCGGGGCAGTCGGGGCGTGGCTCGGATGCCGCTGGACCGGCATCCGATTCTGGTCATTCGCCGATGCTTTGGCGCCAGGTCTGATCATCGCCCAGGCCATGGGACGACTCGGCAACTGGTTCAATCACGAGCTGTTCGGCCTTCCGACCGACCTCCCGTGGGGCTTGGAGATCGAGTCCACCAACGCCGCGTTCCCTCCGGGCCTTGCCCCCGGGACCCTGTTCCACCCGACGTTCCTGTACGAGATGATCTGGAACCTGCTCGGCGCTGCTGTGCTGCTGTGGGCGGGGCGTCGTTTCGCGCTGCAGTGGGGACGCCTGTTCGGTCTCTACCTGATCTGGTACAGCGCCGGCCGCATCGTCTGGGAGTCGATCCGCATCGATCCCAGCGAGATCTTCCTCGGCATCCGCACCAACGTGTGGGCAGCGATCTTCGGCGTCGTCATCGGCCTCGCGATCATGATCGTGCAGAGGCGCCGCCACCCCGGGCGGGAGCCTTCACCGTACGTTCCCGGTCGCGAACGCGCCGCGAAAGGCACTGTACAATCGCAGGACACTCCCGACTTCGTCGACGTCAGCGAACCACCGGCCCCCGAAGTCACCGCCGGCAGCGCCACAAGCACCACACGGCCGCAGTGATCTGATCACCGGAGTAGTACCCCGATCACCGCGTACACCACACACAGCCGGGCCGACGTCGTCCCATCTTGAGCATCAACGTGAGGACGGTAGCAATGGCATCGAGCCCCCGTCGCATCGCCACCGGCGAATCCGGCTTCCCCGCCAAGCAGGGGATGTACAACCCTGACTTCGAACGGGACGCGTGTGGCCTGGCCATGGTCGCGACCCTTCGTGGGGAGCCCGGTCACGACATCATCGACCTCGCTCTGACCGCCCTTCGCAACCTTGAGCACCGGGGTGCAATCGGGTCGGATGCCGGTACTGGCGACGGCGCCGGCATCCTCACGCAGATGCCGGATGCCTTCCTTCGCGCTGTCGTGGACTTCGACCTGCCTCCGATGGGGGAGTACGCGGCGGGCATGGTCTTCCTTCCCCTGGATCACGAAGCTCGGGCCGAGCAGAAGGCTGGCATCGAGCGCATCGCGGCAAGCGAGAACCTCGAGGTCCTCGGCTGGCGTGAAGTCCCCACCGACGAGGAGCACCTCGGCAAGCTCGCGTTTGAGGCGCGCCCGGCCTTCGAGCAACTGTTTGTTTCGCGTCCCGCGGTCGGTGACGCCCCTGCGCTGTCGGGAGTCGCGCTGGATCGCCGCACCTACCGGCTCCGCAAGCGCAGTCGCACCGAGCTCGGCGCATATTTCGTCTCGCTGTCGGCACGCACCCTCGGCTACAAGGGCATGGTCACGACGCTGCAGCTCGAGCCGTTCTACCCCGACCTGCAGGACGAGAGGTTTGCATCCGAGCTCGCCGTGGTTCACTCGCGGTACTCGACCAACACCTTCCCCTCGTGGCGACTGGCTCAGCCGCTGCGCATGCTCGCACACAACGGCGAGATCAACACCGTCAACGGCAACCGCAACTGGATGCGCGCACGCCAGTCACAGCTCGAGTCCGAGCTGATCGGCGACATACGTCCGCTGCTTCCGATCTGCACCGACGGCGCCAGCGACTCGGCCTCCTTCGACGAGGTGCTCGAGTTGCTCACGCTGACCGGCAGAAGCCTGCCTCACGCCATCATGATGATGGTCCCCGAGGCCTACGAGAAGCAGGTCGGGCTCGACCCTGATCTGCGCGCGTTCTACGACTATCACGCGATCCAGATGGAGCCGTGGGACGGTCCCGCCGCCCTCATTTTCACGGATGGCACGCTCGTCGGCGCGACTCTGGACCGCAACGGCCTGCGTCCCGGACGATGGACCGAGACCACCGACGGCCTTGTCGTCATCGGCAGCGAGACCGGTGTGCTCGACTTCGAGCCCGAGCGCATCAAGCGACGCGGACGCCTGCGCCCTGGCCGCATGTTCCTCGTGGACACGGCGCAGCGCCGGATCATCGAGGATGACGAGATCAAGCGCGATCTGGCGACGATGCAGCCCTGGCAGGAGTGGCTGGACGCCGGTCGCGTTCGCCTGGCGGAACTGCCCGAGCGTGAGCACATCGTGCATCCGATCGCGTCGATCACCCGCCGTCAGCGCACCTTCGGTTACACGGAAGAAGAAGTCCGCATTCTGCTGACCCCCATGGGGCAGAAGGGCGCGGAGCCGCTCGGCGCTATGGGCAGTGACACCCCCGTCGCGGTCCTGAGCGACCGCCCGCGCCTGCTGTTCGACTACTTCACCCAGCAGTTCGCTCAGGTGACCAACCCGCCCCTGGACTCGATCCGAGAAGAGGTCGTCACCTCGCTCTCGCTCGGTATCGGCCCCGAGCGGAACCTCTTGGACTGGGGCCCGAGCCACACGCGCACCGTGACCCTGGACTTCCCGGTCATCGACAACGATGAACTCGCGAAGATCCAGCACATCGATACCGCAGTGCCCGGACGCTCCTCGGTAACCATCCGTGGCCTGTACCGCGTCGAGGCTGGCCACAAGGGGATGCAGAAGCGCATCGCGCAGATGTGCAGCGAAGTCGACCAGGCGATCGAGGACGGTGCCGAGTACATCGTGCTCAGCGACCGCGACTCCAACAAGGACCTCGCCCCGATTCCCTCGTTGCTGATGGTCGCCGCCATCCACCACCACCTGATCCGGCGCGAGACGCGAATGAAAGTAGGGCTGGTCGTCGAGGCTGGAGACGTCCGCGAAGTTCACCACGTCGCGACGTTGCTTGGTTACGGGGCGTCAGCAGTGAACCCTTACCTCGCCATGGAGACCGTCGAGTACCTCGTGCGCGCCGGGTACATCACCGGCGTTTCGCCCGAAAAGGCCGTCAAGAACCTCATCTATGCCCTCGGCAAGGGCGTTCTGAAGATCATGTCCAAGATGGGGATCTCGACAGTGTCGTCCTACGCGGGCGCCCAGGTGTTCGAGGCCGTCGGCCTGTCGCAGGAGTTCGTGGACGCGTACTTCACCGGCACCGAGACCAAGCTCGGCGGCGTCGGGCTCGACGTCATCGCCGCCGAGAACCGTGCCCGACACGCCTACGCGTACCCCGAGGACGAAGCAGAGCGCGCGCACGAGCGCCTCTGGACCGGTGGGGAGTATCAGTGGCGCCGAGACGGCTCGCCTCACCTGTTCAACCCTGAGACGGTCTTCCGCCTTCAGCACTCGACCCGCACGCGCCGGTACGACGTGTTCCGCGAGTACACCAAGCTCGTAGATGACCAGGCGAGCGAACTGAAGACCCTCCGCGGACTCTTCCGTCTGCGCACCGGTGTGCGCCGTCCCGTGCCGATCGACGAAGTCGAGCCGGTGTCGGCGATCGTGAAGAGGTTCTCAACCGGCGCGATGAGCTACGGCTCCATCTCGAAGGAAGCGCACGAGACACTCGCTATCGCGATGAACCGGATCGGCGGCAAGTCCAACACCGGTGAGGGCGGCGAGGATGTCGACCGTCTCCTCGACCCCGAACGCCGCAGCGCCATCAAGCAGGTGGCATCGGGGCGCTTCGGTGTCACGAGCCTGTATCTGACGGAAGCCGACGACATCCAGATCAAGCTGGCACAGGGGGCGAAGCCGGGCGAGGGTGGGCAGCTGCCCCCGACCAAGGTCTACCCGTGGGTGGCGCGCACCCGGCATGCCACCGCCGGTGTCGGCCTCATCTCGCCGCCGCCGCACCATGACATCTATTCGATCGAGGACCTCAAGCAGCTGATCTTCGATCTCAAGCGTGCCAACCCGCAGGCCCGCGTGCACGTCAAGCTGGTGAGCCAGTCGGGCATCGGTGCGGTAGCAGCGGGTACGGCAAAAGCGCTGGCCGACGTCATCCTGGTATCCGGACACGACGGCGGCACCGGTGCCAGCCCGTTGAACTCGCTCAAGCACGCAGGCACGCCGTGGGAGCTGGGCCTCGCCGAAACGCAGCAGACCCTGATGCTCAACGGCATGCGCGATCGTGTGGTCGTGCAGGTCGACGGCCAGATCAAGACAGGACGAGACGTGATCATCGGCGCACTGCTCGGCGCCGAGGAGTTCGGATTCGCCACCGCTCCGCTGGTCGTTTCCGGATGCATCATGATGCGTGTCTGTCATCTCGACACCTGTCCGGTCGGTGTCGCCACGCAGAACCCCGTCCTGCGGTCGCGGTTCACCGGCAAGCCGGAGTTCGTCGAGACCTTCATGGAGTTCATCGCTCAGGAGGTGCGCGAGTACCTGGCAGAGCTCGGGTTCCGCTCGCTCGACGAGGCGATCGGTCATCACGAACTGCTTGACACCAACCGTGCGATCGCGCACTGGAAGGCAAGCGGAATGGACCTGACACCCGTGCTGGAGGGTCCCGCGTTCTCCGACGACGAGCCGCGCCGCAACCTGCGTCCGCAGGATCATGAGCTCGACGAGCACTTCGACGTCCCGATCATCGAGCGGGCGCAGGATGTGATCGCGCACGGCGGCCAGATCACGATCGACCTGCCCGTGCGCAATACGGCCCGCGCGGTCGGTACGTTGCTCGGCCACCACGTGACGAAAGCTCAGGGCCAGAACGGTCTGCCTGCAGGTTCCATCACGATCAACCTCACCGGTTCGGCCGGGCAGTCCTTCGGTGCGTTCATGCCCGCAGGGATCACGCTGCGGTTGACGGGAGACTCGAACGACTACGTCGGCAAGGGGCTCTCCGGCGGTCAGATCGTCATCCGGCCTCCCGAGGATGCTGCCTTCGATGCGTCGCAGAACGTCATCGCCGGCAACGTGATCGGCTACGGCGCAACGCAGGGAACCCTGTTCCTGCGCGGCATCGTGGGCGAACGGTTCTTTGTCCGCAACTCGGGGGCGACCGCTGTCGTCGAAGGGGTCGGTGACCACGCGCTCGAGTACATGACCGGTGGTCTCGCCGTCATCCTGGGACCGACGGGCCGGAACCTCGGTGCCGGCATGTCGGGAGGAACCGCGTACATCTACCGGCTCGACGCCGACCTCGTCAACCGGGAGGCGCTGGCCACCGGTGAGCTCGAACTCGGACCGCTGGGTTCCGGGGATGCCGAGATGCTGCGCGATCTGCTCGCGCAGCACGTCGAACAGACCGGATCCGCGCTTGCCGCAGACTTCCTCGCGCGCTTCGACGAGGAGGTCGCCAACTTCGTCCGCGTCGTTCCTCGGGACTACGCCGCCGTGCTGCGTACACGGCAGGAGGCTGTCGACGAGGGCCTCGACCCCGACGGCGACGTTGTTTGGACCCGCATCCTGGAGGTGACCGGTGGCTGATCCCAAGGGCTTTTTGAAGGTGACCGAGCGGGAGCTGCCCGCACGCCGTCCGGTGCCTGTTCGCATCATGGACTGGAAAGAGGTCTACGAACCGGGCGACAGCGCTGTGCTGCGCCGGCAGGCGGGACGCTGCATGGACTGCGGCATCCCCTTCTGCCACCAGGGATGCCCGCTGGGAAACCTCATCCCCGAATGGAACGACCTCACGTGGCGTGGCGAGGGGCGTGCGGCGATCGACCGTCTGCACGCCACGAACAACTTCCCGGAGTTCACGGGTCGGCTCTGCCCCGCGCCGTGCGAGAGCGCGTGTGTGCTGGGGATCAACCAGCCGGCGGTGACGATCAAGCAGGTCGAGGTCTCGATCATCGATCAGGCCTTTGCGAGCGGGTGGGTCGAGCCCAAGCCGCCGGGCCGCCTGACGGGGAAGACCGTCGCAGTGGTCGGTTCAGGCCCAGCGGGCCTCGCCGCCGCGCAGCAGCTCACGCGGGCTGGTCACACCGTCGCTGTCTACGAGCGGGATGACCGTATCGGCGGCCTGCTGCGCTACGGCATCCCGGACTTCAAGATGGAAAAGCGCCACCTGGAGTCGCGTCTTCGTCAGATGCAGGATGAAGGAACCCGGTTCCGTGCCGGCGTGAACATCGGCACCGACATCACCTGGGATGCCCTGCGTGCCCGGTACGACGCTGTCGTCGTCGCAACCGGCGCAACAGTTCCGCGGGACCTTCCGATCCCAGGACGCGATCTCGCCGGCGTCCATTTCGCGATGGAGTACCTCGTCGAGTCGAACCACGCTGTCGCCGGGGATGCCGTAGCCAACCAGATCACGGCGGAGGGCAAGCACGTGATCGTGATCGGTGGCGGCGACACCGGTGCGGACTGCATTGGAACGGCACACCGCCAGGGCGCGCTGAGCGTCACGAACCTCGCGATCGGTCGCCGCCCTCCCGAGGCGCGCCCTGAAGCGCAGCCATGGCCGATGGCCCCCACCCTGTTCGAAGTGCAGTCAGCCCACGAGGAAGGCGGGGAGCGGATGTACCTCGCCTCCACCGTCGAGTTCCTCGGTAACGACGCAGGCGAGGTGCAGTACCTGCGGGTAGCTGAGACCGAGTTCGTGGACGGCCGACGCATCCCGAAGAGCGGCACCGAACGCGAGATCCCCGCAGATCTCGTGCTCATCGCCATGGGCTTCACCGGCCCCGAGCGACTTCTTCTGGAAGACCAGCTCGGCACCAGATTCACCGATCGCGGCAACGTTGCCCGTGAGGACGATTACCAGACGACGCATCCGGGGGTGTTCGTTGCCGGTGACGCCGGGCGCGGCCAGTCCCTCATCGTCTGGGCGATCGCCGAAGGACGCGCGGCCGCTGCAGCGGTGGACCGGTATCTGATGGGCGACACGGAGCTTCCGTCTCCTGTTAACCCGACGGATGTCGCCATCGGTATGGCGCACGCGTAGGCTGGGCCCGGCCGCTGCCTATACCCGCAGGCCTTCTGCCTGCATCACGCAAACAACGGAGCATACTCGGATGAGACGCGCGAAGATCGTCGCAACCTTGGGCCCGGCAACCTCGACATACGAGATGGTTCGCGCCATCATCGATGCCGGTGTTGACGTGGCCCGCTTCAACCTCTCCCACGGCGACTACTCGGTTCACGAGAACAATTTCGCCAATGTCCGCAAGGCTGCCGACGACGCACAGCGCGCCGTCGCGGTTCTCGTCGACCTGCAGGGACCAAAGATTCGCCTAGGCAAGTTCGAGAACGGACCCCACGACCTCGCGGTCGGCGACATCTTCAAGATCACGACCGAGGACATCCTCGGCACGAAAGAGATCGTCTCAACGACGTTCAAGGGTCTTCCTGCCGACGTGAAGCCGGGAGACTTCCTCCTCATCGACGACGGCAAGGTTCGCGTCAAGGTCGTCGAGACCGACGGCACGGTCGTCACGACCGAAGTCATCGTCGGCGGCCCGGTGTCCAACAACAAGGGCATCAACCTTCCCGGGGTCGCGGTCAACGTTCCCGCCCTCTCCGACAAAGACGAGGCTGACCTCCGCTGGGGTCTGCGCACCGGCGCCGACCTGATCGCCCTGTCGTTCGTCCGGAATGCCAAGGACGTCCAGCGTGTTCACGTGATCATGGCCGAGGAGGGCCGCCGGGTTCCGGTTATCGCCAAGATCGAGAAGCCGCAGGCCGTCGACAACCTCGAGGAGATCATCGACGCCTTCGACGGCATCATGGTCGCCCGTGGCGACCTCGGCGTGGAGCTTCCGCTGGAGGCCGTACCGATTGTGCAGAAGCGCGCAGTCGAGCTGTGCCGCGCGATGGCCAAGCCGGTCATCGTCGCCACGCAGATGCTCGAGTCGATGATCAACAACCCGGTTCCCACGCGCGCTGAAACGAGCGATGTCGCCAACGCCGTCCTCGATGGAGCCGACGCGGTGATGCTTTCGGGCGAGACCAGCGTGGGGGAGTACCCCGTGGTCGTCGTACAGACCATGGCTCGCATCATCGAGTCGACCGAAGAGCACGGCCTTGAGCGCATCGCGCCTATCCACACCAAACCGCGCACCCAGGGTGGCATCATCACGCTCGCCGCCAACGAAGTTGCCGACTTCGTGGAGGCCAAGTTCCTGTGCGTGTTCACGGAGTCGGGCAACTCAGCCCGCCGCCTGTCGCGGCTGCGACCGAAGATCCCCATGCTAGCCTTCGCCCCAGACCCGGCGATCCGCCGTCGTATGGCGGTCACCTGGGGCATCCAGTCGACCCTCGTCGAACACGTGTCACACACCGACCGGATGTTCCTGCAGGTGGATGACTACCTGCTTGCGAACGACCTGGCCAAGGTCGGAGACAAGGTTGTCGTGATCTCGGGTTCGCCTCCCGGAATCGAAGGCACGACCAACGACATCCGCATTCACAATGTGGGGGATGCGGTGCACGGCAAAGCGCCCGCGTACCAGAACGCGGGCTGACACTCGCTTCGCACGACACGGTCGCGCTCGGCACTATGCTGAGCGCGACCGTTTCGCATTCGGAGGTAGCCGTGCTCGGCATCTGGGACATTTTCTAGTTCGCGCTCGTGATGTTCTACATCGCCGCCTACATCTACGTCGTGGCGCTGATCATCATCGATCTCTTCCGCGACCACACTCTGGCAGGCGGCTGGAAGGCGCTGTGGATCATCTTCCTGGTGCTCGTGCCGTTCCTGACGGCTCTGGTCTACGTGATCGCGCGAGGACGCGGGATGGCCGCTCGCGCGAGCATCCGTCGCGGGGTGGTTCCCGAGACCGACGAGTATCGTCCCGCCGCTTTGCCGCGAACCCGACTGCCGAGATCGAGCGCGCCAAAGCGCTCCTGGATGCCGGCACAATCTCGCAGGGCGAATTCGACGCGCTCAAGAGCAAGGCACTCGGGAACCAGTTCTTCGGCGCCTGAGCCGCGCCCACCGTGCGCTCTTCCCAAGCCGCACGATCGAGACGTGAGAAGAGCCGCACCCCTGGCGGGTCGCGGCTCTTCTCACGTGCCGGTGGTGGGAGTCGAACCCACACGCCCTTTCGGGCAACCGATTTTGAGTCGGTCGCGTCTGCCATTCCGCCACACCGGCCTGGCACGTCCGCATTGACCATACCGTAGGATTCAAAGGTGACAGAGCAAGAGCAGGCCGCTACGTCCGCCGCCCGGACCCCCCGTCGTGTCGTCGTCGCCGAAGATGAGTCCCTCATCCGGCTCGACATCGTCGAAATCCTTCGCGACAACGGCTTCGATGTCGTAGGCGAAGCCGGCGACGGCGAGAGCGCGGTTCAGCTGGCCACGGAGCTACGCCCAGACCTTGTCATCATGGACGTCAAGATGCCACAGCTCGACGGCATCTCAGCCGCCGAGAAGCTCAACAAGAACAACATCGCTCCGGTCGTGCTCCTGACGGCGTTCAGCCAGAAGGAACTCGTCGAGCGAGCCAGCGAAGCTGGTGCCCTCGCGTATGTCGTGAAGCCCTTCACCCCGAACGACCTCCTTCCCGCGATCGAAATCGCTCTTGCCCGGCACGAGCAGATCCTCACGCTCGAGGCAGAAGTTGCCGACATGGTCGAGCGGTTCGAGACGCGCAAGCTCGTGGATCGGGCCAAGGGCCTGCTGAACGAGAAGATGGGCCTCTCCGAGCCTGAGGCATTC
>Ga0207881_1000131_pt1 | contig 43893 bp, 45 predicted proteins | sample MalvirmetagMSP97_FD_184227 | JGI IMG/M metagenome (GOLD analysis project Ga0207881, IMG submission 184227) | Marine viral communities from the Deep Pacific Ocean - MSP-97 (SPAdes) | ecosystem: Environmental > Aquatic > Marine > Oceanic | place: Pacific Ocean | collected 2011-05-03 | reverse complement strand
GACTGCTCGGGATGCACCGGACCGGTCGTGTCTCGCAGAGCACCGCCGCGTCCCCCCGACCGCACCATGACGATCTCGGCCAGGATCGACAGCGCGGTCTCCTCAGGGGTGCGACCTCCGAGTGCCAGGCCGATCGGCGAGCGGAGTCGCTGGGTTTCGGCATCCGTCAGCCCCGCGTCGGCGAGTCGGCGAGCTCGGTCGTCGTGCGTGCGCCTGCTGCCCATCGCACCCACATACCCAGCCGGGCTGCGCAGCGCGACAGCGAGCGCGGGGACGTCGAACCGAGGATCATGCGTGAGCACGCAGATCGCGGTGCGCGCATCGATCGGCGTGCGCGCGAGGTAGTCGTGCGGCCATTCGTGCACGACCTCGTGGGCGTCGGGGAAACGCGCGGGCGAAGCGAAGGCCTCCCGCGGGTCGCAGACCGTGACCTCGAATCCGGATGCCGCCCCGAGCCTGCTCAGAGCGACCGAGAACTCGACGGCACCGATGATGATCAGGCGCGGCGCGTGGGGAAACGGCAGGCCGAGCACCTCCATCGCGTCGACGTCGGTTCCGTAGCGCAGCGTGAGCGCGTGGGCATCGGTGCGGAGGCGCTCGAGGTCAGCGGTGAGTGCGGAGCGGATGCCGGGATCGGCCGTCGCGGGGACGTCGGTCTCGGCATCCGCGCCCTCTCGAGCGAGGACGAGGGTGCCGCGGCTGCGCCCGGCAGTGACGACGCCGAGCGCGCACGGTTCGCGACGAAGGATCGCGGCGCGGAGGTCGGCGATCGCTGCCGCGGCCGACGTGCCGCGGAGGACAGGGAGGACGAGCACGTCGATGACGCCGCCGCAGCTAAGGCCCGCCTCGAACGCGGTCTCATCGGAGATGCCGTAGCGAACGCGGGTCGATTCGCCGGACTCGATCGCCTGGAGGCACAGATCGTGCACGTCACCGTCGACGCAGCCGGCCGAAACGTTGCCGAAGACGACGCCGTCGGCATCCACGATCATCGCCGCGCCGAGTTCGCGCGGCGAGCTCGCCTGCGCCGAGACGAGCACCGCGAGCGCGAACTGACGCTCCTCGGCGACCCAGGCCGCGGCCGGATCAAGAATCTCTCGCATGCTCACCTCCCGGACTCCTGCCTATCATCCGGGTGTTTCTTCGAGATTGCGACAGCCGTCTCGAGCAGAACGCCGGCCCGGACGTCGGTGGCGGGGCGTAGCCTCGGGACGTGAACCGCACCGTGCTGACCGAGCGCCTGCGCGGGCTGGATGATCAGCTCGCGCGGCTGGACGCTGACGCCGCATCGCTGCGCGCCGACCGCGCTGCCGCGACTGCCGATGACGAGCACGACCCCGAAGGCTCGACGCTCTCGGGCGAGTGGCAGCGGGTCGAGGCGCTTCGGGATGCGGCCCTGCGCGACCACGCGGCGGTGGTCGATGCGCTGGCGCGCGTGGACGCGGGCACCTATGGCATCTGCGTCAGGTGCGGGCAGCCGATTCCGGCGGCGCGGCTCGAGGTCAGGCCGACGGCGACGATGTGCGTCCCCTGTGCGTCGGCCCAGCGCGCGTGACTCAGCGCGGGTGGCCGAACTGCGCTGCGCGCGCCGGCAGGTCGGTGTGCACGCGGGCTGACGCCTCGGCAGCCAGGGGGTTGGTCGAGACACCGTTCTCGCTCGCGAGCGCCCCGCCGACGTAGACCTGCTTCAGGTTGCGCAGGCTCATCGACAGCACGTAGGTGCGCACCGGGTGCCAGAGTGGTCCGACATCCGGCATCCGTGGGTCGACGACAACGAAGTCGGCGAACTTGCCGACCTCGAGGCTGCCGACCCGGTCGGCGACGCCCAAGATCTCGGCGCCACCGAGGGTGTGCAGGCGCAGCACCGTCTCGGGCGTCATCGACAGCGGATCCTTGGTGCGGGCGCGCTGCATGAAGATCCCCGCACGCATGTTGCCCCACGGGTCGGCGAGGTCGGTGCAGGCCTGGTCGTCGAGGCCCATCCCGACACGGATGCCGAGCTCGAGCATCTCGGGAACGAGTGCGACGCCCGACGCGAGGCGTCCGTTGGACGCCGGCTGCCACGACATCGAGGCACCGCCCTCGGCGGTCTGCGCGATGATCTCCGACGTGGTCTGGATGAAGTGACCGAACATCATGTCGGGCCCGAGGGCGCCCGCATCCCGATACATCGCGAACTTCGACTGCTGCAGCGGCACCGCCTCCGGCGACTCCAGGAAGTGGGCCTGGTTCGTCACGCCGAACCGGCGCATCGCCTCGACCTCGAGCTCGGCCGCCTCGGGACGCGGCGACCACTGCACCTGACCCATGATCGAGACGCCGAGGGCCAGATCGGGGTCCATCCCCCGGGTGTGGGCGGCCTCGGCGGCGAAACGGGCGAAGATCTCGTCGTCCGTGCCCGAGGACACGTCCATGCCGATCGCATCGACGAACCGGATGCCGGCGTCGAGGCATCCGTCCGCCTGGCGCGTGTGGTACTCGAGCGAGCGCAGCGGTGCATCGCCGACGCGCGCACCGTCGACCATCGATTCCCAGGCCTGTAGCGGGTCCGTGAAGTTGTAGGCGGTCGTGACGCCGTTGGCCAGGAAGTCGAGCGAGCCGTGGAGGGTCGACCAGTACATGTCCTCGGGGGTCATGTGGGAGGCGAACCCCAGCATCGAGTCGCACCAGCCGTAGAGGGTCTCGCTGACACCGAGACCTCGAAGACCCGACGTGAACAGGTGCGAGTGACTGGAGACGAACCCCGGGGCGGCGAAGGCCCCGTCGACATCGAGGACCTCGTCGGCGGTCGTACCCGCGGGAGGCTGACCTGCTCCGGTCGCGGCGATGATGCCGTCTTCGACCAGCATCCAGCCCTCATCGAGGTAGCCGAGGTCGTCGGCGCCGGCGGCGACCGTAATAAGACGAGCGTTGATAACGAGCAGGGATGCCATAAGTTCTCCGGTGGTGCGAGGGTCTCGCAACGCTACCGCTCCCATGTTTCGCTGCTGCTACGCCAGGGGCTCCCGCGCGCTTTGGACCTCGATCCGCCAGCCCTCTCTGTTCAGTCGCGTCATATTGCGGGTGCTGTGTGCCAAGTCCGACCTCACGGCGCGACCGAACCGGACAGGGTCGCACCTTCTCGTGCGTGCAGCTCAGTTCAGTCGCGCCTTGTTGCGAGTGCCCTTCCCCAGAACCCGCAATATGGCGCGACCGAACGAAAGGGTGACCGGATCCAACCCCGCGAGCATCGTGACGGATGTCGCGGCCGGCGGCTCCTCCCCCGCTGGCGCCGACGGGCAGTTGTCCCCGGTTCTGTCCCAGCGTCCGCTCGGCAAGCGCCGCGCGTTCACGGTGGAGGAGTGCAGCCCCGAGAGCTTCCCGCAGACCTCGGACGAACGTTCTCCGTCCAGCGCGCCCGCGAACGTGGTGTGACGTCGTCTCGGCTTCGGGCATCCGACCTTGAGATGCCGTTCCGCGCGGTTCGGCGGCAGCGCCTCGAGCCCCCCGCCGACAGCCCCGACCGTGGCGAGTCGCTTCTGCTCGAGTCGCTGGACGCCTACGCGCAGCGGATGACCGAGCACGAGTTCTTCAGTCATATCTCCGCCGCGGTCGCCTGGGGCGTGCCGCTTCCGCGACGGATGCTGCGCGCGGGAGTTCTTGACGTCTCAGTGATCTGGCCGCGTCGCGCACCGGCCGGACGAGGCGTGCGCGGGCACGCACTGCGACCGTGGATGTGCGAGCTGGTGCAGCATCCGGTGCTGGGAGTCGCCGTGTCATCACCGGCGTCGACCTGGGCGATGCTGTCTTCCCACTACCAGTGGGTCGATGATGCCGTCGTCGCGGCGGACGCGATCATTCGCGAGCAGATGCATCCGGACGATCCGCCGCCGCTTGCCGGGCTCGCGGAACTCGAGGCCGCCGCTGACGCTGGTCGGCGGATCGGCGGCGATGTTCTTCGTAACGCCTTGCCCCTGGCTCACCCCCGATCGCGGTCGCGTCCGGAGACCCTGATGCGTCTTCTGCTCGGTCGGGCTGGCCTCGGTGGGTTCTTGCCGAACTTCGATGTATTGGACGGAGGTGTGTGGATCGCGCAGGTCGACTTCGCGCTTCCCCGCATCCGGCTTGCGCTGGAGTACGAGGGCGAGCACCACCTCACCGACCCCGTGCAGTGGGCAAAGGACATTGCGCGGATGGAGCGCTTGATCGAACTCGGCTGGCGCGTCATGCGAGTGACACAGTCAGACCTATTCGGAACACCCGAGCTTCTCGTGGCCCGCATCCGTCGCGCCATCGACGCTGCCCGATGACTGGTCTACTCAATCGCGCTTCTTCGGTCGCGCCCAAATGCAGATGACACCGGAGCTACCCACAACAAGGCGCGACCGAACTGTGGGGCAACCACCCCAACGACCTCGCCACGAAATTCAGTCGCGCCGATGTGCGAGGTTGCACCGACGGGACCCACAACAAGGCGCGACCGAACGAAGAGTCTGCCCAGGTCTCGTGCGGCGAGGAGAAACAAGAAGCGTGGTGACCTTCGCTTCAGTCGCACCGAAATGCGGGTGCACGCTCACGTGACCCGCACGAAGGCGCGACCGAAAATGCTGGCCCAGCTTCAGTCGCGCCGAAATGCGGGGTGACACCCGATAGACCCGCAACGAGGCGCGACCGAACCAGGGGACACCACCCCAACGACCGCCCGACGAAGTTCAGTCGCGCCGATGTGCGGGTGCATGCTCATGGGACCCACAACAAGGCGCGACCGAACGTAATGCTCCGCACGTCAGAGACGGTCGGCTGCCAGCTGGAGCACGGATTCGGTGAGGGCACGGATGCCGAGGGCAACGTCTGCGGCCGAAACCGCTTCGTCGGGGTGGTGACTCACGCCGTCGGGGTTCCGCAGGAACAGCATCCCGACATCCGTGATCGAGCCGATCGCCATGGCGTCGTGGCCTGCGCGACTGAAGATGACAGGCGGCTCGTCGCTGCGGCGCTCCACGGCGTGGACGATGCCCTCACGCACGACGTCCTGCAGCAGCAGACCGCACCGGACCGCCGGGGCGTTGTGCACCTCCCGCGCCTGCCAACGCAATCCCCGGCGGCCCATGATGTCATCGAGCTCGCGGCTGATCTCGTCCCAGACCCGGTCTCGTTCGCCGTCGAGCTCGCCGCGCAGGTCGACGCTCAGGTGAGCCTCGCCGGGGACGACGTTGACTGCGCCGGGGAACGCCTCGAGCTGGCCGACGGTGCCGATGATGTGGTGCTCGCTGCGGCAGATGCGTTCCACAGCGAGGGCCGCCTCGCTCGCGCCGAGCAGCGCATCCCGGCGCATGTCGTAGGGAGTGCCGCCGGCGTGGCGGGCTTCGCCCTCGACCGTGAGCTGGAAGCGGCGGGCGCTGGCGATCGAGGACACGACGGCGAGCGGCTCGCCGGCGCGATCGAGCTCGGGACCCTGCTCAATGTGCGCTTCGAGGTAGGCGACGAGATGGTCGGGTCGCCGCGCGGCTTCGCCGATCCGTCCCGGGTCGAGTCCGAACTCGAGGAACGCCTGCCGCAGCGTCACGCCGTCCTCATCGGCCAGCGTCCACCAGGCGTCATTCCACGTTCCCGCAACCGCCGAGGACCCCAGGAGGGCCTTGCCGAAGCGCGTCCCCTCTTCGTCCGAGAAAGCCGCGACCTCGACCGCGAACGGCAGCGGCACCCTCGACACGCCCTCACTCTCCTGGCGCAGGAGCCGAACGACTTCGAGGGCCATGAGCACGCCGATGATGCCGTCGAAACGCCCCGCATCCTTGACGGTGTCCAGGTGCGAACCGATCATGAGCGCCGGCGCCGCGGGGTCAGGATCGGCGCTGCGCTCGATGCGTCCGAGCTGGTTTCCCGCGGCGTCCTGCCAGGTTCGCAGGCCCACCTCACGCATCCATTCGGCAGCGAGCCGATTGACCCGGGCGTGCTCGGGTGAGAGATACACACGCTCGATCGCCCCCGACTGAGCGCTCACCCGCGCGAGTTCGTCGCAGCGGGCCATCACCCGACGGGCGGCGGCCGCGATGCGGTCGGGGGATGCTTCGAGCAAAGGCATGGGTCAGCCGACCGCCAGAGCGTCGGATGCGGCATCCGCACCGGCACCGGCAGGCACTGCCGCGCCGAATCGGCGGAGCACTGCCTCGAGCGCGACGAGGGTCTGCAGCACGGCATCCGGACGCGCGTTGTAGCCCATCGTGCCGATCCGCCAGACCTTGCCGTGCAGCGGCCCGAACGAAGTGCCGATCTCGATCCCGAAGTCCTCGAGCATCGCGGCGCGAGCGGCATCGCCCGGCACGCCCTCGGGGATGTAGACCGCGACGATGTTGCTCATCTTGTGCGACACGTCGCCGAAGACGCGCAGTCCCATCGCCTCGACACCGGCGAGCATCGCCGCCCCCACCCGGCGGTGGCGCGCGATGACGGCATCCCGGCCCTCGAGCAGCAGCAGGCGCGCGCACTCGCGAGCGGCGTAGAGCATCGAGGTCGCCTCGGTGTGGTGGTTCAGGCGCCGCGGACCCCAGTAGTCCAAGATCATGCCGAGATCGAAGTAGTTGGAGCGCACGAAATCGGGCGACGAGGGGTCGCCGGGTTCCCGGATGCCGGCCTCGATCTTCTTGCGCGAGGAGATCACGTCGACGGCGCGGTCGCTGAGGGTGATCGGCGCGGAGCCCGATGGTCCACCCAGGCACTTCTGCAGCCCCGCGGTCGCGGCATCCAACCCCCAGGAGTCGGCCTCGAACGGATTGCCGCCGAGCGACGCCGTCGCGTCGGAGTAGAACAGCACGCCGTGGCGGGCGCAGATCTCGCCGATCTCGTCGAGGGGCTGCAGCATCGTCGTCGACGTGTCGCCCTGCACAAGAGCCAGCAGGGTCGGCTTGACGCGGACGATGGCCTCTTCGATCGCGAAGGGCGTGAACACCTGCCCCCAGACCGTCTCGATCGTGTGCACCTCGGCCATCGCTCGCTCGGCGATCTCGGCCAGCAGATGGCCGAACCGGCCGAAGATCGGCACGAGGACGCGATCGCCGGGACGGATCAGCGAGAGGATCGCGGCCTCGATCCCCGCCCGCGAGGTGCCGTCGATCAGGAGCGTCGCGTCGTTGCCCGTACCCCAGACGCCGCGGTACAGCTCCTGGGTCTCGGTCATCGTGGAAGTCATGAACGGGTCGTACTGGCCGACCAGCGGCGCCGACATCGCGCGCAGCACGCCGGGGTAGGCGTCGACCGGCCCCGGGCCCATGAGGAGGCGGCGGGGCGGGTCGATCGGGCCGGGGATGCTGGATGCAGGTGCGTCGGTCATGTCAGGGGGTCCTTCCCGAGAGGTCGGTCGAGACGAGTGCCGCCAGGCGCCTGGCCAGGCGTACGAGCGCAATGTCGGTGCCAGCCCGCGAGACAAGGCACACTCCGACGGGCGCCGCACCCAGGGGCGAGCGCACCGTGAGCAGCGGAATCGAGATGGCGGGAAGACCAGCGACGGCGGCGGGAGTCGTCATCCGCAGGGTGGCCAGGCGGGTGGCGTCGATCTCGCCGGGATCCGCCGTGCGCGACGGCGCCGGTCCCGGAGCGGTGGGCAGCAGCAGCACGGCGTCACGCACGAGGTGGTGCAGGCTCTCGCGCAGCGGGGCGAGCGCCCCGCGAGCGTCGGCTTCCGCCGCGGGCGAGACCGAGGCCGCAAGCCGGAAGCGCTCGGCAACGGCGGGCCCGACCGCGCCGGGATGCTCGCGCAGCCACTCCCCGTTGTTGCGCCACGCCTCGGCGCCTTGCACCGTCCGGAAGGGCGCAACGTACTCGTCGAGGTCGCCGATCTCGATCCGGCCGAGTCGCGGCGGGTCATCGGATGCCGCGAGCCGAGCCACGAGCGAATCGAAGACCTCGCGGGTCGCCGCGTCGGCGGCATCCACGACCTCATCGGGCACGAGGAAGCGCCACGGCAGGTCATCCCCGGACTCGCCGTAGACACTCTCGGTGGAATCAGACCCGTCGTAGCTCAGGCACCACTCCGCCACACGCTGCAGAGTCGCGCCGTCGCGGGTCAGCCACCCGACGGTGTCGAAGCTCTGCGCGAGGGGCAAAACGCCCTGCCGCGGCACGAGACCGTGGGTCGTGCGGAGCCCCCAGAGGCCCTGGTACGAGGCGGGCACCCGAATCGATCCGGCGGTGTCGGTGGCAAGTCCGACATCCGCTTGACCCAGCGCGACGGCGCTCGCCGCTCCGCTGGATGAGCCACCCGGAAGCGCCCCGGGGAGGGCGGCGTTCGGCGGTGTGCCGTAGTGGGCATTGTCGCCGGCGATCGAGTACGCGAACTCGTCGGTGCGCGCGAGACCCCGCACGGACGCGCCGGCTCGGATCAGGTCGGCAAGCGCAGGCGCCGTGGTCTTCTCTGCCCGCGCCTCGCGCAGGTAGGTGGGGTTTCCGGCGCCGATGCGGAAGCCGGTCAGGGCGAACAGGTCCTTCACCGCCACGGTGAGGCCGGCGAGCGGCCCCTCCCACGCGCCCTGCCAGAGCGGGTCGCCGACGCTACGCCAGATCGACCGGTCGAACGCCGGGGTGCGGGGCGTGACGTGTGCCGCCGTGATCAGCCACTGTCCATCGATGCGCTGCCACACCTGGGTCTGGATGCCGCGTCCGCCGCCGTGGAAGCGTGACTCGGCGACCAGCAGCGCGATGTCAGGCCCGAGCGGCCGGTACTCGAGGCGCTCGATCGTGCGCGGGGCAACGCCGCCGCGGGTGACCCGGAACGCGCTGATGGCGTCGTGGCCGACCAGGAGGCCGGCGCCGTCGGCGCGGATCGTTCCCTCCCCGGGGGCGAATGCGGCATCCAGCGCGTCGAGGTCGTTCGCGAGGATCGCCCGCTCATAGGCGTCGAAAGCCGTGAACAGGTCGGCGGGGATGTCGTCGGGAAAGCCACCCGGCACGGTCACGTCAGTCACGGTCCAGCTTCGCGAAGTCGGCCTCACGAATCCGCGCATGCACACCGCACACGACGTCCACAACCTGCGAGATGTCGAAGTCTGTCGCGGCCGACAGGTATGCATACGCGAGGTGTTCGTCCAGGCCCCAACGAGCCTCGATGAGCTTCACGGCTGCGCGCACGGCGTTGCGCATCGCGACGTTGAGGTCGACATCCATGCCCGTGGGAACGAGGTATTCGTCGGTGCGCACGAGGGGACCGACGATCTCACCGAACTCGGCGAGCGCGACCTCACGCGGGACGACCTCGAACTGCAGCGTCGCGCGAAGGGATGCCTCGAGCGCCGTGAGCGCGACCTCACCGTCACCCTGCGCGAAGTGCGGGTCACCGACGTACGCGAGAGCGCCGGCAACCTGCACCGGCAGGTAGAGCACCGACCCTTCCGTCAGTAGCTTGATGTCGATGTTGCCGCCGTGCGGCCCAGGGGGAACCGAGTGCGGGCGCTCGTCGTCGGAGACCGCGACCCCCATGATCCCGAGGAAGGGTGCAAGCGGGAACTCGATTCGACCCTCGCCGCCCTCGGTCACCGGCAGCACGCCCACGAGGCCCTCGGGCCGCGCCTCGACGGGAGTGAAGACGCTGACGTTGTGCGCGCCGCGCGGCAGTTCGCCGATCAGGGCTCCCTTGCCGTGACGGTTCGAGATCACGCCGTACGGCACGCGGGGTGCGAGGCTGACCACGGTGATCTTGAGGAGGTCTCCGGGTTCGGCATCCGTCACCCGAATGGGTCCGGTCACGACATGCGGGCCATCGGTGTCGGGGTTTCGAGACAGCGCCGAGGCCACCTCGACGGCGTCGTCGAGCACCGCCTCGCGGGGAATGCCGTGACTGCCGAAGTACGCAACCGGGTCGGTGCCGTGATCGTCAAGGATGCCCTCGTGGCTGACCGTGTCGATCGTCACCGTCTCGCCGGATGCGACCTCGAGCACCGCTGTGTCGGTGACGCACGGCAGGCGCCCCCACATCACGGTTTCGGGTGTGGAGCGCAGGTAATGGTCACCGGCGATCTCGCCGATACCGGGCTGGAGGATCGGGAAGGGAAAGCTGGTCATCGGGCTCCTTCGTCCGAAGCGGGATCGGTGGCCAGGATCTCACGCCCGTGACGGCCCGTGATCCCCCGGTTCGCAGTGTACGCCGTCTCCCCGTTGACCCAGGTTGCGCGCACGGAGCCGCGCAGCAGCGCACCGTCCCAGGGCGAGAGCTTGTTGCGGTATTCGAGGTCGGCGGCGCGAACGACGGATGCCGCATCCGGCGCGAACGCAGCCAGGTGCGCGGGAGCACCCTTCCGAATCACGCCGCGGCTGCGGATGCCGGCGATCGCAGCAGGCCCGGTCGTGAACCACGGAATCACGGTCTCGAGCGGGATGCCGCGGCGGGATGCTTCGGTCCAGACCGCCCGGAGCCCGGTTTGCACTCCGGAGATCCCGCCCCACGCGAGGCCGAGGTCACCGTCCTCGCGCTCCTTCAGATCCCGAGTCGCGGGCGAGTGATCGCTGACGACGGCATCGATCGTTCCGTCGAGCAGGCCCTCCCAGAGGAGGTCCTGGTTGTGGCCGTCACGCACGGGCGGGCAGCACTTCACGGTGCCCGATCCGTCGGGAAGGTCCTCGGCACGCAGAGTCAGATAGTGCGGGCAGGTCTCGGCCGTGAGCCGGATGCCGGCAGCCTTGGCCTCACGGATGACATCGAGCGCATGCCCATCGGAGACGTGCACGATGTGGGCGCGCGCGCCGGTGCGGCCGGCGGCAGCGGCGACAGCGGCGATCGCCGACTCTTCGCTGATCGGCGGGCGGCTCGCGAGGAATCGTGCATAGCTGCTGCCGATAGCCGGGTCATCGTGCAGGTGGGCGGGGTCTTCGGCGTGAGCGATGAGCAACCCGTCGAAGGCGGCAAGCTCGGTCAGCGCGGACTCCAAGTCCGCGGCATCCAGGTGCCCGAACTCGTCGATCCCCGAGGGCGAGAGGAAGCACTTCACCCCGACCACCCCAGCCGCGAACAGGGGATGCAGCGACCCGAGGTTCTCGGGCACGGCGCCACCCCAGTACGCGACGTCGACGGCGAGCTTGCCGGCTGTCGCTGCGCGTTTAGCGGCGAGCGCCTCGACGGTCGTGGTGACGGGCAGCGAGTTCAGCGGCATGTCAACCACCGTCGTGATGCCGCCCGCCGCTGCTGCAGCCGTGCCGGTTTCGAACCCCTCCCAGTCGGTGCGTCCCGGTTCGTTCAGGTGCACATGCGAGTCGACGAGTCCCGGGAGAAGCACTTCGTCGTCAGAGAGGACGAGCGCGGCATCCGGGTCGAACGGAGCGATCCCCGCGATGAGGCCGTCACGAACGAGGACTGTCGCGGCCGAGAAGCCGCCGTCAAGGAACACCCGGCGTGACGCGAGGGCGAGGGCCGGGGACGACATGCCGTCACCGTATGATCCGCGCATTTCTCGCATGTTACCTGTACCAACATTTCGGATCACGTCTGCCGCCGTCGCGCGTCTAGCGCGTTACGGTGGCCGCATGGAGCTGACGCACTTCAATGACCTGCCCGAGGCCGAAGCGATCGAGGTCGTCTCGGTGTGGGCTCGCGTCCCGGCCTGGGCCGAGGCCGTGGCCGGCACACGCCCGTTCGCCTCCGTCGACGAGCTCGAGGCCACCGCCGACCGCCTCGCGCGCTCATGGGGCCGGCCCGAGCTGGATGCCGCACTCGCCCACCATCCCCGCATCGGCGAACGTCCGAGCGGCGAGGGCGCCGAGGCTAACGCGTCGCGGCACGAGCAGTCCGCGATGTCGGATGCCGCGGCATCCGTGGCCCAGCAGATCGCCGCGGGCAACGCCGAGTACGAGGCCCGATTCGGGCGGGTCTTCCTCATCCGTGCCGCCGGCCGCACGCCCGACGAGATCCTTGCCGAGCTGCAGCGGCGCCTGGAGAACACCGTTGACGCCGAGGTCGACGAGGCGCTCGACCAGCTGCGGCAGATCGCGATGCTGCGGCTGCGCGCCGCCATCGAACCCGACCCCTCGAGCGGAGAGTGAACCCGTGACAGCGCACCTGACCACCCATGTTCTCGACACGACCGGCGGAACGCCTGCCGCAGGCGTAGCGGTGACACTGCGGCACGCATCCGGTGAGGCGATCGCCGAGGCCGTGACCGATGCCGACGGTCGCGCCGGGCTCGGGCCTGAGCTGCTGCCCCCGGGAGCCTACGCGCTCACCTTCGACACCGGCGCGTACTTCGCAGCTCACGGCACCGACTGCTTCTATCCGAGCGTCACAGTGGACTTCACGATCACCGACGCCCGGCACTATCACGTGCCCCTGCTGCTCAGCCCGTTCGCATACTCGACCTATCGGGGCAGCTGAGACCCGCGTAACGCGGTCGTGACACACGCTCCCTAATGTTCACCACATGAAGATCATCATCATCGGCGCAGGAATCGGCGGCGCCAGTGCCGGGATCGCGCTGGCGCGGCTCGGCCACGAGGTCGTCATCTACGACCGGATGCGCGAGAACAAGCCGGTCGGTGCGGCACTGTCGCTGTGGTCGAACGGGGTGAAGGTCCTCAACTGGCTGGGGCTTGCCGACGAGGTGGCTGCGCTCGGTGGCCGGATGGATGACATGGCCTACATCGACGGCCTCACCGGAGAGACGATGTGCCAGTTCTCGCTTGAGCCGGTGACAGCGCAGACCGGTCAGCGCCCGTACCCCGTGGCGCGGGCCGAGCTGCAGGCACTGCTCATGGAGACGGTCGGGATGGACCGCATCCATCTGGGGCGCAAGGCGGTGTCGGTTGCCGAGCACCTGCAGAGCGTGACGGTGACTTTCGACGATGGCTCCACCGACAGCGGTGATCTGCTGATCGGCGCCGACGGGGCGCGATCGATGGTGCGTGACTACGTGACCGGCGGCGGCATCGAACGCACCTACTCGGGATACACGAACTTCAACGGCCTGGTGGCGCAGGATGCCGCGATCGGCCCCGCGAACCAGTGGACGACCTATGTCGGTGATGGAAAGCGCTGCGCCGTCATGCCGGTAGCCGGCGACCGCTTCTACTTCTTCGTCGACATTCCCCAGCCGGCGGGGCACGCCGCCGAGGCCGGTGAGCCCCTCGCCGCGCTGCGTGAGGCGTTCGGCGACTGGGCGCCCGGGGTTCAGACCCTGCTGGAGGCGATCGACCCGGCATCCTCGCTCAACCGCGTCGAGATCTGGGATATCGACCCGTTCCACACGTGGGTGAAGGGACGAGTGGCGATCCTCGGGGATGCCGCCCACAACACCGCGCCCGACATCGGTCAGGGCGCGTGCTCGGCGCTCGAAGACACCTTCGCCCTCGCGATCTCGCTGGCAACGAACACGAACTCCGTCGAGGATGCGCTGCTGCGCTACGAGCGCTCGCGCACCGAGCGCGCAGGTGACCTTGTGAACCGGGCTCGCAAGCGAGCGGCCGAGACGCATGGGTTCGTGCCCGGTGCGACCGAGGCCTGGTACGAGAGCCTGCGCGGCACCGACGGAACCGACATCATCCGCGGCATTGTCGGCAATATCGAGGGCAGCCCGATCAACCTCGGCGTCGGATCCCTCTGACCCTGCCGGGGCCGCCCCGCGGCATCCGTTCAGTCGCGCCATGCTGCTGTCCGGCGCCGCACAGACCCGCAACACGGCGCGACCGAGAATCCAGACTCATCTTTCAGTCGCGCCATACTGCGGGCGGGCGCCGCACAGACCCGCAACACGGCGCGACCGAACGTGGGGGTCGTACAGCTAGACGACGAAGAGGGCGTGGACATCGCCCGCGACCGCACGGCCGTTCAATCCCTCGAGTTCCAGGAGCACCGTCGTGCCGATCACCTCGGCCCCGAGCGTCGTCATCAGTTCGCGCGCAGCGGCGATCGTGCCGCCGGTGGCCAGCACGTCGTCGACCAGCAGGATCCGAGTGCCCGGCGCGAGGTCGTCGTGAGCCTCGATGGCTGCTTCGCCGTACTCGAGGGCATACGAGACGGATGCCGCGGGTCGGGGTAGCTTTCCGGCCTTCCGAATCGGCACGAGACCCACTCCCGCCTCGGCGGCGATGGCGCCCGCGAGCAGGAATCCACGGGCCTCGATCCCGCCGACGACATCGAACCCGTCAGCGAACGGCTCGATGAGCGCTCGGGTCACGGCGTGCAGGGCAGCCGCATCCGCCAGCAGCGGAGTGATGTCGCGAAACTGGATGCCGGGACTCGGGTAGTCGGGGATCGTCCGGATCAGGGACTCGGCGCGGTCAAGGGCGGCGGTGTCGGGCACGCGGCCAGACTACGGCGTGCGCGTGACGGCGGCATGTCGGACGAAGGCAGATCCCCCGGGCGGATTCGAGCGCACATCGTTATGCAAGCGCTTACATCGGTGCAGTATGGTGTGCTCCATGACTTCTGCAGAATCCGTCGCCACCCCCGCGCTCTCCCGCGAGGAAGCTCCCGGCAGCGAATGGTGGCGCACCGCCGTCATCTACCAGATCTACCCCCGCTCCTTCGCTGACCAGTCGGGCGATGGCATCGGCGACCTGCGCGGGGTGACGAGCCACCTCGGAGACCTCGCCGCCCTCGGCGTCGACGCCATCTGGCTGAGCCCCTTCCAGCGCTCGCCCCAGAAGGATGCTGGCTACGACGTCGCCGACTACTGCGACGTCGACCCGATCTTCGGCACCCTTGCCGACTTCGACGAGATGCTCGCGCAGGCGCACGCGCGCGGCATCAGGATCATCGTCGATCTCGTGCCCAACCACTCGTCCGACCAGCACGCGTGGTTCCAGGAGGCTGTCGCGTCTCCCGCCGGCAGCCCCGAGCGGGCGCGCTACATCTTCCGCGATGGCAAGGGCGAGAACGGCGAGCAGCCCCCGAACAACTGGGAGTCGGTGTTCGGTGGTGGCGCCTGGACGCGCCTGACCGAGCCCGACGGCACGCCCGGCCAGTGGTACCTGCACCTGTTCGACGCCTCGCAGCCGGACTTCGACTGGTCCAACCCCGAGGTGCGTGAGGAGTTCCGCCGCATCCTGCGCTTCTGGCTCGACCGCGGCGTCGACGGATTCCGCGTGGATGTCGCGCACGGGCTCGTGAAGAAGGAGGGTCTTCCCGACTACACCCCGCCGAAGGATGCCGGTTCGATGGGTGGCGGCGAGGCGGCTGTCCCGTACTGGGGTCAGGAGGGTGTGCATGAGATCTACCGCGACTGGCACGCACTGCTGGCCGAGTACGACGGCGATCGCGCCCTGTGTGCGGAGGCCTGGCTTCCCTCGATCGCACAGACCGCGCTCTGGGTTCGTCCCGATGAGATGCATCAGGCGTTCAACTTCGAGTACCTCGAAACGCCGTGGGATGCCGAGAAGCTGCGCCTCGTGATCGCCGACTCGCTCGCTGGCTACGGTGCCGTCGGGGCTCCGAGCACCTGGGTGCTCTCGAACCACGACGTGGTCCGCCACGCGTCGCGCCTTGCCCTGACCGCCGAGAACCCGCAGGGCGCGGGAATCGGGCCGAAGTCGCCGGGCAAGCCGGTTCCCGAGGTCGGACTGCGCCGCGCTCGCGCTGCGACGACCCTGATGCTCGCCCTCCCCGGATCGGCATACCTCTACCAGGGCGAGGAACTCGGTCTGCCCGAAGTCATCGACCTGCCCGACGAGGCACGGCAGGACCCGACGTGGTTCCGTACAAACGGTGAGCGCTACGGCCGGGACGGATGCCGCGTGCCGCTGCCCTGGACCTCGGAGGGACCCGCCTTCGGTTTCAACGAGACCGGGGAGGCCTGGCTGCCGCAGCCTGCCGAGTGGGCTGGCCTTGCCCGCGACGCCCAGCGCGACGATCCCGGCTCCACGCTCACCCTCTACAAGAACCTGCTCGCCGAGCGGCGGGCTCGGGGTCTTGGCGCGGGGACGCTCGAGTGGGTCGATGGTCTCGGCACGGATGTCGTGGCCTTCCGCAACGGCTCGATCACCGTGGTGGCAAACCTCGGCGACACACCCATCGAGCTTCCGTCAGGAACCGTCGTGGTCTCCAGCGGCCCGCTCACCGACAGGATGCTGCCGGTCGACCAGGCAGTGTGGCTCACCGGCGAGTAGGCCGCGAGCATCGTGATGGTCGGTATCGATGAGGTAGCCCGCGCGGCCGGGGTGTCCACGGCCACGGTGTCGCGGGCGCTCAGCGGCAAGCACAACGTGTCGGATTCGACACGGGAACGCGTGCAAGAGGCAGCGCAGCGCCTCGGATACGTCGTCTCCTCGTCGGCCTCGAGCCTGGCATCCGGTCGTACCCGCAACATCGGGGTCGTCATCCCGCACCTTGACCGCTGGTTCTTCAGCACGCTGCTCAGTGGCATCGCCGAACAGGTGACCCGGGCCGGATACGACATCACGCTGTACAACGTGACACCCGACCGGGAGCACCGCCGGCAGGTCTTCGAGACCTTCCTGCGCCGCCAACGCGTTGACGGCGTGATCGCCGTCGCGCTGGAACTCGGCGAGCACGAATCCAAGACGCTGCTTTCGCTCGGGATGCCGGTGATCGCGATCGGCGGACCCAACGAGTTGCTGCCAACGCTCTCCATCGATGACGTCGGGCTCGGGCGCCTCGCAACCGAGCATCTGCTCGCGATGGGCCACCTCGACATCGGCCACATCGGCGCCGACCCCGAGTTCGACATCGACTTCCACATCCCCTCCAGCCGACGGCACGGCTTCGAGCTGGCACTGCGAACGTCGGGTGTCGAGCCGAGGCCCGAACTGTTCGAGCCCGGCGACTTCACGATCGAAGGAGGCTTCCGCGCCGCGAAGCAACTCCTCGGCCGGCCCGGAGCCTCACCGACCGCGATCTTCGCGGCATCCGATGAGATGGCGATCGGGGCGATGCTGGCAGCCCGCGACCTGGGTTACCGCGTGCCGGAGGACCTGTCGATCGCAGGAATCGACGGCCACGAGCTGGGCCGATTCTTCGACCTGACCACGGTCGACCAGTTCCCCGCGGGGCAGGGCGCGCGCGCCGCCGCGACCATCCTCCACGAGCTCGAGCAATCGGCAGGCAGCGTCCCCGACCGCGAAGAACTGCCCTACGAACTCGTGGTGCGGGGCAGCACCGCGCGCATCGGCGCGTGACCGCGGGTCCGCTGCAGCTTGCGCGGGTGCCCGCGCAGGCGTAGTCTCGCCCGCCGTGACACTTGACGCGCCCGAATCGGGCGTACCCGAGACGCCCGTCGCTAAGCGCATCCTCCTGGGCCAGCCGCTGTCCTCTGACGCGATGGACGAGCACCTGCTCCCGAAGAAGATGGCGTTGCCGATCTTCGCCTCCGACGCACTGTCGTCCGTGGCCTACGCGCCGCAGGAACTGCTCATGATCCTGCTGACCGGCGGGCTCGCGTTCCTGGCCTTCTCGCCGTGGATCGCCGCCGCCGTCGTCGTGCTGCTGAGCGTCGTCGTGCTCAGCTACCGCCAGCTCATCAAGGCGTACCCGTCAGGCGGCGGGGACTACGAGGTGGCCCGCACCAACCTCGGTGAGGTACCCGGTGTCGTCGTGGCAGCCGCCCTGTTGGTCGACTACGTCCTCACCGTGGCGGTGTCGGTGGCCTCGGGAGTCGACAACATCATCTCCGCCCTCCCCGGGCTCGACCCGGCGCGCGTCGAACTTGCCATCGGCTTCGTCGTCGTGATCGTGCTCATCAACCTGCGGGGCGTGCGCGAGGCATCCCTCGTCTTCGCGATCCCCACCTATGTCTTCATCGGCTCGGTGGTGTTCATGATCGGCACCGGGCTCGTGCGCACCGCGCTCGGGGACCCGCCGGTTGCGTCATCCGCTGAGTTCGCGGTGCAGGCCGAGAGCCTGTCACAGGCTGCCGTCATCCTGCTCGTTCTGCGCGCCTTCTCGAGCGGATGCTCCGCCCTGACCGGTGTCGAAGCGGTCTCCAACGGCGTCCCGGCGTTCCGCCGCCCCAAGGTGCGTAATGCCCAGACCACCCTCACGATGATGGGCGGCGTCGCGATCCTGATGTTCGCGGGCCTGACCGCGCTCGCCCTGGTGGCGGGAGTGCACTACGCGGAAGATCCCTGCACGCTCGTCGGATTCGACTGCGCGAATCAGCCGCAGCCGAGCCTCATGGCGCAGGTCGCTGCCGCAACGTTCGGCATGGGGTCGATCCCCTTCTATCTGATTCAGGCTGCTACCGCGCTCGTGCTGCTGTTGGCAGCCAACACCGCCTTCAACGGCTTCCCCCTTCTCGGGGCGGTCCTGGCCCGCGACGGATACGCACCGAAGGCGCTGAACACCCGCGGCGACCGCCTCGTGTTCTCCAACGGGATGCTGGTGCTCGGTCTCATCGCGATCGCCGTGCTGGTCATCTACCAGGCCAATCTCACGACGCTCATCCAGCTGTACATCATCGGGGTCTTCGTCTCGTTCTCGATCGGCCAGATCGGCATGGTGCGACACTGGCGCCGCATCATCCGGGCCACCACCCGCGTCGAAGCGCGGCGAGATCCGGCATCCGGCCTCGAGCGCCGTGGCGCGATCACGGGACTGATCATCAACACGACCGGAGCTACCTTCACCGCCGCCGTTCTCGTCATCGTGACCGTGACGAAGTTCACGCACGGGGCCTGGCTCGTCTTCCTGGCGATCCCGATCCTTGCCACCCTGATGCTCGGCGTGAACCGGTACTACCGCGACGTCGAGCACGAGATCCGGATGGATGACGAGATCCACTTCGGCTCGGACGGCGATGTTGCACTCGTCATGGTCAGCCGGCTGCAGAAGCCGGTAGCGAAGGCGCTCGACTATGCGATGGCCGCGCGCCACGACAAGACGATTGCGCTCCACGTTGCGACCGACCACGAGGATGCCGACGCCCTGCAGGAGGAGTGGAAGGCGCACGGAATCCCCATTCCCCTCGTGATCATCGACTCGCCCTACCGCACCTACGCGGGACCGATCGGCGAGTTCATCCGGCGCTATCGCGAGAAGAACGGGCCGGCCGTGATGACCGTGTATCTGCCGCAGTACATCGTCGGGCACTGGTGGGAGACACTGCTGCACAACCGCCGCTCCCGGCGGCTCGCCCAACAGCTCATGCTGATCCATGGCGTCACGATCACGCTCGTGCCGTGGTTGCTCGACTCGTCCGAGCTGATCTACGGTCGCCGGTCGCGCCCCTTGCCTGGCCAGGAGCGCGCAGGGCGTCCCTACGATCCGGTCGAGAACTTCGAGCACGCCGAGCACTCGAGCCTCGAGCGTCCGCAGGATTAGCGCGCGGCATCCATCGCCGGACCCGTCACCCCGGATCCGCCGACCCGATCCGCCGACACGTACGGCGCGTACGCTGGAGGGGTGACCGTTCCTGCCGTGACCCCGCTGGATCTCGCCGCCATTCGCGCCGATTTCCCCCTGCTCGCGCAGGAGGTGAACGGCCACCCGCTCGCCTACCTCGACTCTGCGGCGACGAGCCAGAAGCCCCAGCAGGTGATCGATGCCGAGATCGAGTTTCTGACCCACACGAACGCCGCGGTCCACCGCGGGGCCCACACCCTTGCCGCCGAGTCCACCGACGCCTTCGAGGATGCCCGCGAGGCGGTTGCAGCGTTCGTGGGCGCCGGCGAGGGTGAGCTCGTCTGGACATCCGGAGCCACCGCCGGCATCAATCTCATCGCATACGCCATCGGGAATGCGACGCTCGGTCGAGGCGGAGAGGCAGCGCGGCGCTTTGCCCTGCGCCCGGATGACGAGATCGTCGTCACAGAGTCCGAGCACCATGCGAACCTCATCCCGTGGCAGGAGCTCGCCGCCCGCACGGGTGCGCGGCTGCGCCATATCCCGGTGCTGGACGACGGCCGCCTTGACATGGGTGCCGCCGCCGAACTGATCGGCGACCGTACCCGGATCGTCGCGTTCCCGCACGTGTCGAACGTGCTCGGCATCATCAACCCCATCGACGACCTCATCGCTCTCGCGCGCGGTGTCAACGCGTTCACGGTGATGGATGCCTGCCAGTCGGTTCCGCACCTGAGCATCGACCTTCCGGCGACCGGCGTGGACTTCGCCGTGTTCAGCGGCCACAAGATGCTCGGCCCGTACGGCATCGGCGGGCTCTACGGCAGGCGGGAGCTGCTCAACGCCCTGCCGCCGTTCCTCACCGGCGGGTCGATGATCACGACAGTCACGCTGGATGAGGCCCAGTACCTGCCCTCGCCGCAGCGCTTCGAGGCCGGGACGCAGCCGGTCTCGCAGGCCGTCGGCCTCGCCACCGCCGCCCGCTACCTGCAGTCGCTCGGGATGGACGCGGTTCACGCGCACGAGGTCGAGCTCGAGCGGCGCATGCGCGACGGACTGCGCGAGATTCCCGGCATCCGTCTCCTCGGAGACACGGACGCCGCACCCCGCGTCGGGCTCGCCTCCTTCGCGGTCGACGGCGTCCACGCTCACGACGTGGGGCAGTTCCTCGACTCGCGGGGCGTGGCGGTGCGCGTGGGTCACCACTGCGCGCAGCCCCTGCACCGGCGGTTCGGTCTCACGGCCTCGGTGCGGGCCTCGGCATCCGTCTACACGACCCCCGATGAGGTCGACCGATTCCTGGACGCAACCCGTGGCGTCCGCGCGTTCTTCGGAGCATCCTGATGAGTCTTGAATCCCTGTACCAGGAGCTGATCCTGGACCACTCCAAGCGTCCGCACGGCTTCGGTCTTGCCGAGGCCGATGACCACACCGGCACGAGCTATCAGCGCAACCCGATCTGCGGCGACGAAGTGACGCTACGGGTGCGCGTCTCGGACGATGGTCAGACGATCCGCGATGTGACGTGGGAAGGCCAAGGCTGCTCGATCTCGCAGGCGTCGGCATCCATGCTCGTCGATCTCATCGACGGCGTCCCGCGCGAGAAGGCAGCTGAACTGATCGACGGTTTCCGCGAGGCGCTGCGCTCGCGCGGCACGATCGAGCTCGACGAGGACGTCTACGAGGATGCCGCAGCCCTCTCAGGCGTCTCGAAATTCAGCGCCCGCGTGAAGTGCGCGATGCTCGCCTGGGTAGCTCTCGAAGAGGGCCTCGCTCAGACCGCCTGAGGATTTCGCATCCGCCCTCTTCGCCGAAGGGTCGCAACACGCCGTACGCTGCACCTCGGCAGCGGCGTGTTGCGACCCTTCGCGTGAGACGGATGCCGCGAGCGGCGAATCAGGCCGACAGGAGCTCGCGCTCCAGACGGGCGTAGCTGGTCTCCATACCCTCGGTCATGCCGGTGGCAAGGACCATGTCGCGGGTGTCCTTGTCGGGGTACTCGATCACCAGCGTGATGAGGGTCGCGCCGTCCTCTTCGTAGAGGGACATGTCGTTGAGCGTCGACGGAAAGTCGGTGCCGGTCATGTGCTCGGTGGTCACCGCGCGCCTCGGGGCCTCGCTCACGAGTGTCTCGCCATCGAACCCGAATGCCTCACCGTCGACACCCTCGTCGGGCGTCCACTCGTAGCGGTAGCGCCCGCCGACCGTCGGATCGATCTCGCACACCGTCATGCGCCAACCGTCAGGGCCCAGCAGCCACTTCTTCATGAGCTCGGGCTCGGTGTGGGCCCGCCACACGAGATCTCGGGGCCCCTCGATCAGCCGCGTGATCCGCACGTGCGTATCGCTGAGGATCTCGGTCTGAGTCCCCTTGCCCTGCGCGTACTCGCGCAGGTCCTGCAGCACCGCGTCGAGCTGGTTCATGGCCAGGGTCGAGCCTTCGACGGCGCCGAACTCGACAACCTGCTCCAGGGCTTCGAGCGAGTCGAAGTAGGTGATGTTGGTGAGTCGCGAGCCCTCGGGCGTCGCCTCGAAGAGGAACTCGACGCGCATCGTGGGCATGCCTTCGAGCACGTCGCCGTCACCGTTGAGAAACGAGTCGAGCACCTCGAATCGATGGGGCTCGTCGATGGCCGTGAACTCCCACCCGCCGCGCGACACCTCGCCCTGCGGGCTGGTCATCTGATACTGCGCGCGCCCCCCAGGGGTGAGATCGAACGACGTGAAGGTCGCCGGCCACCCCGGAGGGCCCCAGAAGCGGTCGAGCTGGGTCGGGTCCGTGAACGCCCGCCAGAGGCGCTCGACAGGCGCGGCGAAGTCGCCGATAAGCGTCATCGTCAGTGCTTCGGGGTCGGTGGTGACGGCGGTGACAGGCATGGTCAGATCCTTTGCGTGGGGGTGGAGGTCGGTGGATCGGAAGGCTCGGCGAGCAGATCATCGAGTCGGTCGATGCGCGCGCGCCACAGGTCTTCGTAGCGGGCGAGGAGGGCGCGGGCCCGGGCGATCATGGTCGGATCGGCGCGAACGAGACGCTCGCGCCCCTCCGCGCGCTTGATGATGAGGCCAGCCTCTTCGAGGACGGCGACGTGCTTCTGGACTGCTGCGAACGACATGTCATAGTCCCGCGCGAGCGCCGAGACCGAGTGCTCGGACTCGATGGTCCGACGCAGGATGTCGCGTCGCGTCGCCGCCGCGAGCGCGTGGAACAGGCGGTCGATGTCGTCATCCGTGAGGTCCTTTTGTACAACCATTTGGTTGTACGTTAGGACACGCGAACGCCGCCGTCAACCCCGAAGAGTTGTTGATTTCGCGCGTTTCCGCGGTGCGACCGTCGGGCGTCGCCGATAGGGTCATCCCGTGCCGACTCCCTGAGAATCGCTCCACTTCGTCCGCGGCGCGGCCGAAGCAGACGAACCAATGGGGTCGAAGGAGAAGTGGTGGGTCGAGCTGCCGATGTTCGGCGACCGACAGTGGTTACTCAAACTCGCGCGACTCGACGAGCTCGATGGGACTGTCAGCGGAGAAGATTGGGCCGAGTGGACTGTCCACCAATTGGCCGAGCAGCTCGGCGTCCCGAGCGCGACTATCCGCCCAGCAATCCTGGAAGGTCGGCGCGCAATCGTGTCCAGGTCAGTGCTTCGGGACAGTCTCGAGTACCTCGATCATGGCAACAGCGTGCTGTCAGCACGGTTCGCCGACTACGACTAGTCAATCCAGGGCGAGAACCAGGGCTACACGGTGGCGGCCGTCCAGCATGCGCTCGAGGAGGTTGGGCCGCCGGCCGACATCGACTGGCCAGGTGACTTCACTGCCTTTGACGTGTGGACCGGCTATCTGCTTATGGATGCTTGGGTCGCCGGACGCGACCGCCATCACGAAAACTGGGCGGTCATCCTCCGTGGGGGTGAGCGCCGTCTGGCACCTCCCTTCGACCATGGAAATGCGCTCGGCTCTCGAGGAAGACAACGAGGTGAACCCGAAGGCGGTTCTCGTCAATACCCTCGACGGCCAGAAGTTTGGCTACGTTCCGGACTGGCTCTGCCCAGATGTCCACGCTCGGATCAAGGACGGCTGGTCGATCACAGCGATCGCAGAGCGGGTCAACCCGGACGCGCCAGCACACGTTCGTGTGCTCTGCCGCCTCGACGCCTTCCGCGGCTAGCGATTGCCCGGAGCGGTTCTCGTGCGTCACAACTCGGTAAGCGTGACGGGACGGTCGACCCAACCGTCTTTGTAGGCTCTCGGGTCGGGAAAGTACCACGACAAACACCCCCCGATCGCACCTCGAAGGCTCGCCTGACGTGACATCCAGTGTCATCCCGCCGCGTTCCCGAAAGGATGTGCCCGCCGTCCACTCCGGGTGTGGCCACTCGGTCGTCGACAGCTCTACCCCGACGACCTAGCCTGACCACGCGGAGCCGCTCAGAGCGTGCGGGACCCTTCCGCGCGATCCCGGATCGGATCGAGAATCGCCTCCGCAGCCCAGGTCGCAGCGTCGGCGATGTCGCGACCACTCATCCCCAGCTGTCGGCGCATTGCCACCCAGGTCGCCGCCGAGTCGAGGTGACACAGTGCTGCGACAATCTGCTGTCGCTCGTTCTCCCCTAAAGAAGGGACCTCGTGCCGCAGGAGCGCACTGAACGCCTCGCGGTACGGGGCGGGCTCGGCACCGTTGACGCCGCGCATCGAGGTTTCGGCGACCACATAGGCCAACTCCGGGCGACGATCGTACGCTTCCATGGCCTCGCGAATCGCGATCGGGACATCGAAGATGGACTCGCACTGCGATCGAGAGAACGTCGTCCTCTCGATCCAAGCGGATGTCGCAAGCAGCAAGTCGACGCGGGTCGGGTAGTGACGGAACACCGTGCGCTCTCCGACTCCCGCCCGCAGCGCGATCACGCGAAAGGACACGTCATCCGTGCCCACTTCCTCGATCAGTTCGGCGTATGCCGCGAGGATCGCCGATTGGGTGGCAGACAGTTCGGCGTCCGCGTCGGTTGCGGCCACTACGCCGCCCTGCTCGCCTTCGTCTCACGTGGGAGCACTTGAGCCATCGCGGACTCGAAAGCCTCGAAGGTCTGGTCTCCGCTCATGTCGAAGCCCGTCCGCATCCGCGCCCAGAACTGCGCAGATGCGAAGTAGCGAGCGTTGGCGGCGATTCGTAGCGCGTCGCGTCGGTTCAGACCGGGCACCGACTCGTGCAACATGACCATGATCGCATCGGTCATCGGCGTAGCCTGCTCGTCGCCCATCGGGGAAAGTGAGGCACCCCGGGCCGCCACGAAAGCAAAGGCCGGCTCCGCGGCATACGCGGCAAAGCGACTCCGCACGGCTTCCCGGAACTGCGCGAACGTGTGGAACTCGGCGATCCGGAAGTGCTCCTCCTCGATCCAGCGACCCAGCGCATCCAGAAGGTTCGACCTCGTCGGGAAGCGGCGGTAGATGGTGCGCTCTGACACGCCGGATGCTTCGGCGAGATCGAGGTACGTGATGTCCTCGAATGTCCGATGTCGCAGCAGGGTCGCCGCGCAGGCGAGGATCGCACCAGAGGTGTCGATCGTCTCGTCAACGACCACTGTCGCGCTCTCCTCTCGTCGGCGGCGGCTCCGGCGGTAGGACGTATCGGTCCGAATCGTCGAGGGTGAGAGCCAGCGACGAGACGTATTGCACCTCGCCCCGAGGCCCCAACTCAGCCGACATCAGCATATCCGGCCGCTCAAAGGTGTACCCCGTGACGTGGCAACGAAGTCGCTCTCCGGAAGGATTCCCGTCCGCATCCAGAATCGGCGTCGGGATGCCGTCTGAGGACCGGCGCAGGTAGTACCGACCCCGCGTCGCGATCGCCATGAGCGGGGTCACGATGAGAGCTACCCCAATAGCAATCAGCACCGAGAATGGCTGCAGATTCGGGCCGAACGCCCCGGCAAAGGTCAGCAGCGACAGCAGGGAGGCGAGGCTCACAGATACGAGGCCGACCGGGTTCCAGTCGTGCAGCATGCCCCGCCGGAACTCGGGGTAACGCGGCGAGATCTTCAGGATCAGCTTGTTGATGACGATGTCGGCCGAGATCGTCACGAGCCAGGCCATCACAACGTTGGCGTACAGGCTCAGGACGAACGAGATGAGGCTGAAGACATCCATGAGCATGAGGGCAAGCGCGATGATGAGGTTGAACAGCACGAACACCGTGCGCCCGGGATATCGCTTGCGCACCCGGGTGTACACGTTCGACCAGGCCAGCGACCCCGAGTACGCGTTGGTGACGTTGATCTTGATCTGGGCGATCACGATCAACAGCAGCACCAGCGCGAGGGCGAGCCAGTCGGGCACGAGCGATTCGTACATCCCCAAGAACTGAGCGACCGGCTCGACTGCTCGGTCGCCGATCATCGGATCGACCTTGGTGACCAGATAGACCGCCAGGAACAGTCCGATGAGCTGCTTGGTCCCGCTGAAGACCACCCACCCCGGCCCGCTGAAGACAAAAGACACCCACCACGAGCGCGAGTTTCGCGCGGTGCGCGGCGGCATGACCCGGATGTAGTCGATCTGCTCGGCAAGCTGCGGGGTCAGCGCGAAGCACACCGCAGCGCTGGCAACGATCGCGCTGAAACTGACCTCGCCGTCCGAGAGTCCCGTGAACTCGACGAACTCGACGACCGACTCCGGTTGGGTACCGACGATCCAGATCAGGGGAAGCAGCGCCAGCGCCAGCCACAGCGGCGTCGTCCAGAATTGCAGTCTCTCCAGCGCCCGCATCCCGTAGATCACGATCGGGATCACGACCACTGTCGAGATGACATACCCCAGCGGCAGCGGAATCCCCACCGCCACAGCGAGTCCCTGCGCCATGATCGCGCCTTCGAGCGCGAAGAAGATGCAGGTGAATCCTGCGAACACGACGGTGGTGATGATCGACCCGTAGTAGCCGAAGCCGGAGCCGCGGGCGACCAGGTCGAGGTCGAGGTTGTACCGCGCCGCGTAATAGGCGACGGGAAATCCCACCGCGAAGATGATCACGGATGCCAGCAGGATGCCGAGCATCGCGTTTGCCGTCCCGTGCTCCAGCCCGATACTGGCGCCGATAGAGAAGTCGGCGAGAAAGGCGATCGACCCTAGCGCCGTACCGCCGACGGACAGGGCGCTCCACCGGCGGAAGGAGCGCGGAACGTAGCGGAAGGCATAGTCCTCAAGACTGTCTTCTGCAGCCGCTCGCGCGTCGCCCGCACGGTTCAGGGTCCGCATGCCCAGCGCACCCACTCTCACCTCCGCGATGTCGTCTGCTTCGGATTGTGCCGAGAGTGTGTTTCACCGGCGTTGCCGCGAGGAATCGATCTGAATCAGATCGCCATCGCGGCGCGTACATCGTCGATCGCCGACGCCCCACCCTCACCGCTCATCGTGATTCGACCCGATTGCAGCACGTAGTACGTGCTTGTCGATCGCAGTGCGAAGCCGACATGCTGCTCGACCAGCAGGACCGAGAGATCGCCGCGACGCGTGAGGTCGATGATGACCCGTTCGATATCAGCGACGATGTTCGGCTGGATACCCTCGGTGGGTTCATCGAGTACCAAGAGTCGCGGCTTGGTCAGCAGGGTACGAGCGATCGCCAGTTGCTGGCGCTGACCGCCCGACAGGAGGCCGGCCCTTCGCCCCAAGAGTTGCTTAAGGACCGGGAAGAGGTCGAACACTTCGTCGATATCGGAGCTGCGCTTTGCCACCAGCTGGAGGTTTTCCAGCGTGGTCATTTGCGGGAAGGACTGCTGCCCTTGCGGCACGTAGCCAAGACCGCGCTGCACCCGCTTCGAGGGCGGCATCTTGGTGACATCCTCACCGTCGATGCGTACCTGTCCACTCATCACCGGAATCAGGCCTGTAGCGACGCGCAGGAGGGTGGTCTTGCCCGCACCGTTATGACCCATCACCGAGACGGCGGAGCCGGTCGGAATCTGGATGGTGACGTCATGGAGCACCTTGGTGCGCCCATAACCTGCTGTGACGCCGGTGATCTCGAGCATCAGTGGCCCCCCTCGCCTTCCACGGCGGCGTCGGCGGCCGTCCCCAGATAGACCTCCTGGACCCGCCGGTCCGCCTGCACCTGTTCAACAGTCCCGGCAGCCAGGAGCTTGCCCGAGTGCATCACGGTGACCCACTCGGCGTAGTTGCGCACGAAGTCCATATCGTGCTCGATGACGATGATCGTGCGCTGATCGCCGATGCGCTGGAGCAGTTGCCCGGTCTCGTCCCGTTCGTCGGCATTCATGCCGGCCACGGGCTCGTCCAGGAACATGACCTTCGCGTCTTGGACGAGGAGCATGCCGATCTCAAGCCACTGCTTCTGCCCGTGCGCGAGGATGCCGGCAGGCTTGTCGCGAAGCCCGGACAGGCCGATCGTCTCTAGCGCGGACTCCACGTACTCGGGCACTCCGCGCCGAGCAAGAGGAAGTCCCCAGGCCCGGCGATGCAGACCGCCCGCGATGTCGAGGTTCTGGAGCACCGAGAGCTCGTCGAACACTGTCGCGGTCTGGAAAGTTCGCCCCACGCCGGCACGCACGATCTTGTTCGCCTTCATCGAGACAAGATCCATCCCGTTGTAGGTGGCAGTCCCGGTCGCGGGAACCAGACCGGTCAAGGCGTCCACGAGGGTCGTCTTGCCTGCTCCGTTCGGTCCGATGAGAAAGTGGACCTGTCCCTTGAGCATGAGCAGATCGACATCGTCGACTGCCTTGAACCCGTCGAAGCTGACCGTGAGGTGGGACACGGTCACGGAGGTTTCGGCATCGGGGACGAGGACTCCCGCGTCGGATGCTGCGGGCGCCGTGCTCGCGTCCTCACTCATGCTTTCGCCTCGCCTTCGATCGGCAACGGCGCGGGTGCGGAGGTGCGGTCACGCGCCAACAGGTCTTTGACCCGCCCCACCAGGGAGGCCAGGCCGTTGGGGAGGAAGAGGGTCACGACGACGAAGAGCAGACCGAGCAGGTATACCCATCCGTCGGGCCAACTCGAGGCGAGGCTGGATTGACCCCATCCGATGGCCATGGCACCCAGCACCGGGCCGAACAGGGAGGCCCGACCGCCGAGGGCAACGCCGGCGATCATGAGGATCGACGCGGAGGCCCCGATCTCTTGCGGCGTGATGATCCCGACCAGGGGAACGAACATGGCGCCGCCGACGCTGGCCATGACCGCGGCGATGACGAAGGCGGCGAGCTTGACGTTGGCCGGGTCATAACCCAGGAACCGAACGCGCTCCTCAGCGTCGCGGGTCGCCAGCAGCAGCTCGCCGAAGCGGCTGCGGTAGAGCTGCCACACCACGACCATACAGACGACGAGAAGACTCGCGGTGATGAGGTAGACCATCACCTGATTGGCGGGATCCTGCAGGTCGTATCCGAAGAACGAGGTGAAGCCGCTGAGGCCTGTGTCACCTCCGGTTTCGCGGATCGTCGAGCTGATCCAGATGGCGAGCGCGACGGCGAGCGCCTGGGTGAGGATGGCGAAGTAGGCACCTTTGACGCGACGCTTGAACAGCGCAAAACCAAGGATGCCGGCCACGATGATCGGCAGCACGAGGATCGCGAGCAGGGTGAACCACGGACTGCGGAAGGGCTCCCAGAAGGCGGGGAGCGGGGCTAGCGGGTCGTAGAGGATCATGAACCCGGGCAGGGCGTCCGGGCCGGCGGTTTCCAATGTCATGTGCATGGCCATGGCGTAGGCACCGAGGCCGAAGAACACGCCTTGCCCCATGACGAGCATCCCGCCGCGTCCCCACGCCAGTCCGATCCCGACGGCGACGATCGCCCAGGCGCAGTACTTGCCGAGGTTGTTGACCCAGTGCATCGTCAGGATCGACGGCGCCACCGCGAGGAGGATGACGGCGAAGATGCCGATGCCGATGAGCGAGTACCAGGGCTTGAGCTTGGTCAGGATGGTCATGCCAACCCCCTCGTGCGGACGGTGAACAGACCCTGCGGGCGGATCTGCAGGAAGACGACGACGAGCACGAAGGCGAGCACCTGAGCAAGGCTCCCGCTGGTCAGGTCGGCGAAGAAGGCCATCGCAATGCCGATCGCGAAGGCGGCGATCACGGTGCCCTTGATCTGCCCGATACCCCCAGCCACGACGACGAGGAAGGCGGGAATGATGTACTGGGTCCCCATCTGGGAGTTGGTTCCCCCGATGAGGGAGGCTGCGACACCCGCGACTCCAGCCAGTCCCGAGCCCACGAAGAACGTGATGCGGTCCACGGTCCGGGTGCGCACCCCGACGGTCTCGGCCAGGTCGCGGTTTTGCACCGTGGCGCGAATCCGGCGCCCGAACGAGGAGTACTTGAGCCAGGCGGCGAGGATCGCCACGCACGCCGCGGCAAGTCCGATGGTGAACACCTGGCGCAGTGGCCAGGCGTAGCCGAAGACGTTGATCTGGCCCTGGAGCCAGCCGGGGTTCTCCACCGGCACTCCCTGGGCGGGGAAGATCTGCAGGGCAGCCTGTTGCAGGATGAGTGCCACACCGACGGTGACCAGCAGTGTGTCAAGCGGGCGACGGTACATCCACTGGAGAATTCCGGCTTCCAGCAGAAGGCCCAAGAGCCCGGCGACGACGAAGGCGACGGGCAACGCGACAGGGATAGAGATGTTGCTGTCGGGGATGACGAGCTGAACGAGGAATGTCGTGAAGGCGCCGACCATGATGAACTCGCCGTGCGCCATGTTGATCACCCCCATCTGGCCGAAGGTCAGGGTGAGGCCGAGTGCTGTCAAGAGCAGCAAGGCGCCCAGCGCGGTGCCGTTGAGCAGCGGCGGAATCAGTGCATCCATTCGAGTTCACTCCCTTCTGTTCTCGCGCGTGTTCATGGAAGAGCCGGTGCTGCGGGGCCCCGGACAGGCCGGGACCCCGCAGTGCCTTGTGTGTGTCAGCCCGCGGCTGCCACGAGGGCGTTGCGCACGTCCTCGGGGAACCAGGAGTACTGCTCGAGGTACGGGTCGGGCTCGATGAACCCGTCCGATGCCCAGACGATGTCGAACTGGTTGTCGGCGTTGATGCGTCCGATGTGGCCCGGCTTGGAGATGTGGTGGTTCTCCCCGTTGAGGGTCACGACACCCTCGGGAGCGTCCACCGTGATCTCGTTGTCCAGGGCAGCCTGGTTGATCGCGTCGACGTCGAAGGAGCCAGCGGCTTCAACGAGGGCCTTGTAGAGGTAGAGCGAGATGTACGCGGCCTCCATGGGGTCCGAGGTCACGCCGCTGCTGCCCGGGTAGGCCTGCCAGGCCTCGATGAACGCCGGGTTGTTCGGGGTGTCGAGGGACTGGAAGTAGTTCCACGAGGCGTAGTTGCCGGTGACCTCGTGACCCATCGCGGGAGCTTCTTCTTCAGCGATCGAGACCGAGATGATCGGTGTCTCTTCGGGAGTGAGGCCCGCGTCGTAGTACGCCTTGATGAACCCGACGTTGGAGGAACCGTTGATCGTGTTGAAGATGTAGTCGGGGTCAGCCTCGACGATCTTGGCAACCTGGGTCGTCCAGTCGTCACGATCCAGCGGCACGTACTCTTCGCCGACGATCTCGATGCCGAGCTCCTCTGCGTAGAGCTTGATGATCGCGTTCGCGGTGCGGGGGAAGACGTAGTCCGATCCCGCCAGGAACAGGGTCTTCACTCCCTGCGATGCCAGGTAGTCCATGGCGGGAATGATCTGCTGGTTGGTCGTGGCACCGGTGTAGTAGATGTTCGGTGAGGACTCGAGGCCTTCGTACTGGACCGGGTAGAAGAAGAGGCCGTTGTACTCCTCGACGACAGGCTTGACAGCCTTACGCGACGAGGAGGTCCAGCCGCCGAAGATCGCGGCGACGCAGTCCTGCGTGAGCAGCTTCTCGGTCTTCTCGGCGAAGGTGGGCCAGTCGGTGGCGCCGTCTTCCTGGATGTATTCGATCTGCTTGCCCAGGATGCCGCCGTCGGCGTTGATCTCATCAGCCGCCATGTGCAGCACGTTCGAGACCGTGGTCTCGGAGATCGCCATGCCTCCGGTCAGCGAGTTGAGGAATCCGAGCTTGACGGTGTCGCCCGAGGTGTCGACGCAGCTCTCCGCGGCCGCAGGGGCTTCGCTCGAGGCTGCGTCGTCGGTGCGGGCGCCGCATCCGGCGAGGACGAGGGCTGCGGCTGAGGCCATGGCGCCTGCCGCAAGCAGCGTCCGTAGACGCCTGCCAGTGGTGATCATGCTGTGCTCCGTTTCAGGTTGCGTGTGCGAGAGCGCAAGCCGCACCGTCCGCACGGATGGCGCGACGAATACCGCTTGCGTGGCGTTCCGCGTCGGATGCGCCGTTCGCCCGGTCAGAGGATCTGTGGTGCGGGGTGGGACCCCTCGCCGAGGTCTGAGCGAAGAGGTCCCGAATCGCCGGTGGCAGAACACCGCCGACTGCTGCAGGTGAGTTCACCATGGACCCGTGGCATTACATTGCCATTACTCGAATGTGTCGACCATGTAAAACTGCCAGAGCCGTGATCCGCCTAGTGCCTTGAAATTACAGGGTTTTTCGCTGGTTCTCACCACGTCATGACGATGACAATGATGAGTGACTGACGCAAAAATGACAGACTTCTGTCACTGCTCGGGACACTGTCCGACAAGCATCCTGACAGTGATCCGACTCGCCGGCTCCTCAGGAGCCACGCCGAAGGGAGCGCCCCGTGCATCTGTCACCTGCGGATACCGAGAAGCTGCTGCTCGCCGTGGCGGGCATGGTGGCCAGAGATCGCCAGGCACGCGGCGTGAAGCTCAACCACCCGGAGGCCGTAGCCCTCCTGTCGACGTGGGTGATCGAGCGCGCCAGAGAAGGTGTCGGGGTAGCGGAACTCATGGCGGCGGGGCGCACCGTGCTCACCCGCGATGACGTCATGGAGGGCGTGGCCGACATGCTCGTCGACGTCCAGGTCGAAGCCACCTTCCCCGACGGACGCAAGCTCGTCACCGTTCACCATCCGATCGACTGAGAGGATCACCGTGGCATCGGGAACATCATCAGGACCGGGAGCCATCCGCGTGCGTCCGGGCCAGATCGAGCTCAACGCCGACCGCGACGCCGATGAGCGCCTCGAGTTGATCATTCTCAATACGGGGGATCGTCCCGTGCAGATCGGCTCCCACATCCATCTGCCCGACGTGAATGACGCGCTCGACTTCGACCGCGCGGCAGCTGCGGGATGTCGACTCGACATTCCCTCGGGGACCTCGGAGCGTTTCGAGCCAGGGGTCTCCAAGCGTGTGGCAGCGGTGAGCCTGCGCGGGAATCGGCGTGTGGCAGGCATCCGCATCCGACACGAGGGAGGAGATCTCTGATGGTCAGGATCGACAGGGAAAGATACGCCGCGATCTACGGGCCCACCGCCGGCGATCAGGTGCGCCTGGGCGACACCGACCTCTGGATCGAGATCGAGAGGGACCTCACCGCCGGCGGCGAAGAGGCAGTGTTCGGGGGCGGCAAGTCGATCCGCGAGTCCATGGCGCAGAGCACTGTGTCGCGCGCCGATGGCGCCCTGGACACCGTGATCACGAACGCGATCATCCTCGACTGGTGGGGAATCGTGCGCGCCGATGTCGGCATCCGCGACGGCCGGATCGTCGGGGTCGGGCGCGCGGGGAACCCCGACATCGCCGATGGCGTCGACCCTCGGCTGATCATCGGACCGTCCACCGACGTCATCTCCGGTGAGGGGAAGATCCTCACCGCGGGGGCGATCGACTCGCACGTTCACTTGCTCTCCCCGTCACAGATTCACGAGGCGCTCGCGGCGGGGATCACGACGATCGTCGGAGGAGGAACGGGACCGTCCGAAGGGTCGAAGGCCACCACCGTCACGCCGGGGTCCTGGCACCTCGAACACATGCATCGTGCCCTGGATGCCCTTCCGGTCAACGTCCTGCTGCTGGGCAAGGGGAATACCGTCTCGGCAGCGGCATTCGAAGAGCAGGCGCTCGCAGGTGCGGCGGGCTACAAAGTCCACGAGGACTGGGGCTCGACTCCGGCAGCGATCGACGCGAGCTTGCGCGCCGCCGAGGACTGGGGCCTGCAGGTCGCGCTGCATAGCGACTCGCTCAACGAGGCGGGTTACGTCGATTCGACGATCGCCGCGATAGCGGGGCGCACGATCCACGCGTTCCACGTCGAGGGGGCGGGGGGCGGTCACGCTCCCGACATCCTCTCGATCGCGAGTCTTCCCTACGTCATTCCCGGCTCGACGAACCCGACGCTGCCCCACACGGTCAACACCGTCGCCGAGCACCTCGACATGCTGATGGTCTGTCACCACCTCAACCCGGGAGTACCCGAAGATCTCGCCTTCGCGGAGTCCCGCATCCGGGGCACGACGATCGCCGCCGAAGACATCCTGCATGACATGGGCGCGATCTCGATCACCTCCTCCGACGCTCAGGCGATGGGACGGATCGGCGAAGTCATCACCCGGACCTGGCAGGTGGCGCACGTCATGAAGGCCAGGCGCGGAAGCCTCGGCACCTCCCTCCCCGCCGACAACGAACGAGCCCGTCGGTATGTCGCGAAGTACACGGTCAACCCCGCGATCGCTCACGGCATCGACGCGGAGGTCGGCTCGGTCGAGGTGGGCAAGCTCGCCGACCTCGTGCTGTGGGATCCACGGTTCTTCGGGTTCCGTCCGAGTGTGGTCATGAAAGGTGGTGGGCTGGTGTGGGGAGCCCTCGGCGATCCGAACGCCTCCATTCCCACCCCGCAACCGGTGCTGATGCGTCCCGCCTTCAGCGATGCCATCGGCGGTGCCCTATCGGTGTCGTTCGTCTCTCCCGCCGCGCTGGCGGCGGGGATCGAGGGCCGACTCGGACTGACACGCCGGATGCTGCCGCTGCAGTCCACCCGCGGAATCAGCAAAGCCGACATGCGCAACAACGATGCGCTGCCGCGGATCGACATCCGACCCGACACGTTCGACATCCGCATCGATGGCGAGCTCGTCGAACCCGCCCCCGCGTCGCGGCTCCCCCTGGCCCAGCTCTACCAGCTGTTCTGATGGCACTGTCCTCGACCTCCGCCGCGATGCTCCTCGCGGATGCCAGGCTGCCCTCCGGCGGTCACGCGCACTCCGCCGGCGTGGAGCCCGCGCTGATGTCGGGCCTGCAGGCAGCGGAGCTTCCCGCTCTGCTGCGCGGTCGGGCAGCCACGGTGACCCTCGTCGAGGCGGGGACTGCTGTCGCCGCACGCCACGTGCGCATGATCGACGGTGATCTGGACGCTGTCGAGGCGGCATGGGCGGCCCGTACCCCGAGCGCCGCGCTGAGGGATGCCGCGCGCCACCTCGCCCGCGGATACCTGCGGGTCGGGACCGAGCTCCTCCCCGGCGACTCGGCTATCCACACCTGGCGCGGGCGGGCGACCCCTCCGCCGCGGGCCTGCGTGCTCGGGGTCATCGCGGCGGGGCTAGACATGCCAGCGCTGGATCTGGCGCGACTGGTCGTCTACGAGGACATACAGGCAGCTGCAGCCGCGGTCCTCAAGCTCGAGCCTCGCGATCCGCTCGATCTGGTCTCTCTCGTGGTCGAGGTCTGCAGCGAGATCGAGAACGAGCTACCGCTGATTGCGCAGATCACCGACCCGACCGACATCCCCGCCCTGTCCGCACCGCAATCCGAACAGTGGGCCCAGGCCCACGCCCAATCGACCAGGAGGCTCTTTCGTGCCTGACCACTCACCTCGCGCCCTGCGGCTTGGCGTTGCCGGCCCCGTCGGCACCGGCAAGTCCTCACTCATCGCGACGATCTGCCGCATTCTTGCCGACGAGATCCGCATCGGCGTCATCACCAATGACATCTACACCGACGAGGATGCCCGGTTCTTGCGCTCTGCCGGAGTGCTCGATCCTGAGCGCATCGTCGCCGTGGAGACCGGGGCCTGCCCGCACACCGCCATCCGCGACGATGTCACCGCGAACCTGCTCGCCGCCGAAGACCTGGAGCGTGCCTTCGCGCCCCTGGACCTCGTCGTCATCGAGTCGGGCGGCGACAACCTCACCGCCACCTTCTCGCCCGCGCTCGTGGATGCGCAGATCTTCGTCCTCGATGTAGCTGGGGGCGGCGATGTCGCCCGAAAGGGTGGTCCCGGTATCGCCCGGGCCGACCTGCTTGTCGTGAACAAGACCGACCTCGCGCCCTATGTCGGGGTGGATGTCGAGCAGATGGTCGCCGACGCCACCCTCGCCCGCGACGGCCGCACGGTGCTCGCTCTCTCACGCACCGACGCCGTCTCGGTCGCGGCGTTGCGCGAGTGGGTGCTGTCGATCCTCGCCGCACACCGCGACGGATCGCACGTCCCCCAGGATCCCGGCCCCATGGCCCCCCACTTCCACGCCGACGAGGAAGGCGGCGGGTTCCTGCACAGCCACGCCGACGGCGAGCACGCTCACGCACACGCGGACGGGGCCCTGCACGATCACGCGGACCACGCCCACTCGTGAGACCCACCGTCGTCGAAGTGAGCGCGCGGGGCGACTCTGTCGCGTGCGCACTGGACGGCGAGCTGGTTCTCCCCCGCCTCGTGCATCGCCGGGGGCACTCGGTCGAGATCGCGCTGGTCTCGGGCCGAGCGATGCTCATGCCCGGGGACCACGTCGAGCTCGACATCCGTGTCGGGGACGGATGCTCAGTGCGCCTGGTCGACATCGGCGGTCTCATCGTCTACGGGCGAGAGGAGGTCGGCCAGTCGCAGTGGCACGCGCGCCTTGACCTCGGCGCCGATGCTCACCTCGTGTGGGATGGCCTGCCCACGGTGGTCACCGACGCGGGCTCTCTCACGCGGTCGATGACCGTGCGACTGGGCGCCGGAGCATCCGTGATCGCCCGCGAAACGCTCGTCCTCGGTCGCTCCGGCGAGCGCGGCGGCGCGCTCACAGCCGATGTGGACGTGACGGATGCCGCGGGCCCGGTGCTGCGCGAGCGCCTGCAGGTTCGCGGCGACCAGCCCCGGCCCGGCATCCTCGGCTCACACCGCGTGGTGGATTCAGTCCTCTACCTCGGCGAGGGGATCGAGGCGCCGCATGTGCCAGGCGCTCTGCGTCTGGACCTGGAGCGCGGGGGCGCTGTGCTGCGCTACCTCGGCGACCATGCCCACGACAGCCCGCTCGAGCGCCTGCTACCGCTCGGCACGGCGCTGCCGTTCGCTCGGAGCGCCAGCGATGATCCGGGTCTCGTGTCTTATACCGAGACCGGCCGAGGCGATGCTGGTCGTCCGCGCTTGGGACGGTGAGTGTCGAGTTCAAGCACCATTGCGTGTGGGGCATGCGCCGCGAGTTGTGCTTCGACGTGATCGAGCCACCGAAGTTCCGCCTCGACGCCGAAGATCATCGATGCGGTGACAAGCGACCAAGCGAGCTCTTCCGGCCCGCCCACGACCTCGCCACCGAACGTCGAACTGCGCAGAAACTCGAGGCGCCCCCTCGATGCTCGTCGCTGCGTGCTGATGATCTCGAACGCATCGACTCCCGGCAGCGTGGCCGCGAGCGCGAGCTTGATCGCGAGCTCATCCCTGGTCCCGGGGTTGCGTTCGACCGGAGACGCCAGCCAGGCGCGGGCCTCGCCGCGGCCGGCATCCGTGATCTGCCAGTAGATGTGGCCATCTGCGTCGGCTGTGCCTCGCAAAACGAGACCATCGCGCTCGAGCCGCTCGAGAGTGCCGTAGATCTGGCCGACGTTGAGCGACGAGCTCGACCCGGTGCGTCGCTCGAACTCCGACCGCAGCTGATAGCCGTAGCACGGCCCCTGCGCCAGGATCGCCAACAGGCTTTGCCTCACCGACATTCGAGTCTCCCTGCGCGCGATATGTATACCGGGTAACGTCGCTTCTCATGGATACCGCCGCGACGACGCTATGGAGTGTCGCTGGCTGGGCGTTTGGTGGAATCCGCCATATGGTCTGACCACATCGGGCGTCGATGTCGTGGGCTCCACTGAATGATTGGCGATGCGCCGGTTCTCGGCGTAGAACGGCAGCGTGTTCGGTTCGCCTCGGCGCCGCATGGTCGGATGCCTCGCCCTCATCCCCGTTGTCGCGATGGTCGCCGTCGCTTGCTCGCCGGCGGCTGCTACGGCTCCCTCGCCCACAACCATCGACCCGGTAGCGGGGATCGTCGTCGGAGACGGCGCCGTCGACATCGAGCTGTGGAGCGACCCGTCGTGCCCGCACTGCATGAGCCTCGACGAGGCGATCGGCGACGACCTCGCCGCCTTTGTCGCCGACGGCACGGCGACGTGGACGCTGCATCCGATGACCTACGTGAGCGCCAAGCGCGGCGACGTCACCGACTACTCGACCCGGGCCGCCGCCCTGCTTCTCGGCGCCGCAGCTGCGGGCGAAGATGACGCGCTCCTGCCGCTATACGGACTGATCCAGCAGAACCAGGTCACGGCAGATCACTCACCGAGCGACGAGGAACTCCTCGACTTCGCGGCCACGGCGGGTGCGACATCCGATCTGTCGACAGCGATTGCTGACTACGCGAGCCTGGCGGGCGCCGCCAATGACGCGTGGCTCGGCAGGGCGATCCCCGGCACCGACCAGGTCGTCGACCACGTCCCGTTGCTGGTCATCGACGGCACGGTGTTCGAGGTGCGTGAAAACGGCACGGATGCTGCGCGCTTTGCCGCTGCGGTAGCCGAGGCCGCCGCGGACTGACCATCAGCCGAGTCCCTCCCGGTGCGGCGCGGACGCCGCATCCGCCTCCCCGACCACGGGCTTGCGTGACAGGCCGACGGAGCCGGAGGCGGGATCCTTCGACAGCGCAGCAGCGACGGCGGCTGACTCGTCGACATCCGGGTATTGGGGCCGAAGCTGCACAGCCTGCCGCTTCTTCTGCTCCCGCTTCGCTTTGCGGGACGAGTACGTGAGGTTCAGCGCCTCGACGAAGATCGCGAAGGCCATCGGACCGTAGATGAAAGCCTTGTCGATCTTGATGTGGAAGCCCTCGGCGATGAGGAAAACGCCGATCAATAGCAGGAACGACAGCGCCAACATCTTCACTGTCGGGTGCGCGTTGACGAACGCGAAGATGAATCGCGAGGCGAACAGCATGATGCCGAACGACAGCACCACGACGGTGATGATGATGACCATGTTCGAGGTCATGCCGACGGCGGTGATGACCGAGTCCAGCGAGAAGACGATGTCGAGCAAGAGGATCTGCGCGATGACCGATCCGAAGCTCACTCCCTTGCGGCCGCCCGAGCCCTCGCCGTGTTCCTCTTCGGCGCCCTCGAGCTTGTGGTGGATCTCGGTGACTGCCTTGTAGACGAGGAAGAGCCCGCCCGCGATGAGGATGAAGTCCTTCCACGAGAACGAGATGCCCCACAGGGTCACGACCGGTTCGGTGAGCGTGATGATCCACCCCGCCGCGAAGACGAGGCCGACGCGGATGAGCATCGCGAGGGTCAGGCCGAGGTTGCGCGCCCGCGCCTGCTGCTCCTTGGGGAGCTTGGAAGCGAGGATCGAGATGAAGATGACGTTGTCGACGCCCAGCACGATCTCGAGCACGAACAGCGTGACGAAGACCGCGATCAGATCGGGCGTGAAAGCGAAGGAGAAGTCCACGCAGACAGCGTAGGGCCTCGGTTCGGTCGCGCCCTTGTGCGGGCTCGCGCCGCGCCAACCCGCGAAACGGCGCGACTGAAGAATCTGCACCACTATTCGGTCGCGCCCTGGTGCGGGCGGCGGGCTGACGAACCCACGTCACGGCGCGACTGAACGGTCATGCGAACCGAGTGGCATCGAGGACTGATACCCCAGGGGGTATTATTGGCACCATGACTTCACCCGCCGCCGACCGCAGTACCCGGCCCGTCATCGGCGAGTGGGTTGACGGCATCGACATCCCGGTCGTCAACGAGCGTGCCGTGCGCGCCTCGGCCGGCATCCTGTTCCTCCTCGGCTTCAGCGCCTGGCTCTCTGGCGTGATCACCGGCGACCTGCAGTACATGCGCGGGTTCGGCATCCTGTTCGCCGCCGAGATGTTCCTGCGCCTTTTCGTCGGAACCCGCTTCACGCCCACCCTTCTGATCGGCACCCTCATCACGCGTCCGCAGCGCCCCGAATGGGTGGATGCCGCCCCCAAGCAGTTCGCCTGGGGGCTCGGATTCTCGATGGCTCTCCTCGGGTGTCTGTCACTTGGGTGGCTGGGGCTGCCGGCGGTCATCGCGCAAACCATCTGCGCCGGATGCCTGCTGCTGCTGTTCGCCGAGTCGGCCTTCGGCATCTGCGTCGGATGCGAGCTGGCCCGCCGCTTCGGGCGCACCAAACCGCAGCTGTGCGCTGGCGACACGTGCACCTACACTCCCCCGGCCCGCGGCGAGCGCCACTCGGTCGAGTGATGAGCGGCGTGTCAACGCAGGACGGGCCTGACGCACCAGTCGCAACGGCGCACGGATTGCCCGACACCCCGCCCGCAGCATCCGTCGCCCGGCGTGTTGGGCACGATCCGCGCCGTTGCGACTCGACCGCACGGCCACGTCGAGCGCCCGAAGAGGAGCACGAACCGACACGGATGCCGAAAGCGGCCGCCGCGTAGACTGGGGTCGCCCGCACGCTGGCGCCGGTCTCGGCATCCTCGACCACTGGAGTCCCACCCCGTGAGCACCCCGATCACTCCCGCCCGAGCAGTCGCCGACACCGCCGCGCCGAGAGGCGCAGCAGCAGCCGATACCGTTGAGAACGCCGCGGCGACGCCCGAACGCGAGCAGCCGTACGGCGCCCTCGGCCTGAAGGATGACGAGTACGCGCAGATCCGCGAGATTCTCGGGCGCCGGCCCACGAGCGGTGAGCTCGCCATGTACTCGGTCATGTGGAGCGAGCACTGCTCCTACAAGTCCAGCAAGATCTACCTGCGCCGGTTCGGGCAGAAGGTCAGCGACGAAATGCGCGAGCGTCTCATGGTCGGCATGGGTCAGAACGCGGGCGTCGTCGACATCGGCGAGGGCTGGGCGGTGACGTTCAAGGTCGAGTCGCACAACCACCCGAGCTACATCGAGCCGTTCCAGGGTGCCGCGACCGGTGTGGGCGGCATCGTCCGCGACATCATCTCGATGGGGGCGCGCCCGGTCGCTGTCATGGACCAGTTGCGCTTCGGCGCGATCGACAACCCCGACACCGCCCGCGTCGTGCACGGCGTGGTCAGTGGGATCTCGTTCTACGGCAACTGCCTGGGCCTGCCGAACATCGGCGGTGAGACAGTCTTCGATGCCGTCTACCAGGGCAACCCGCTGGTCAACGCTCTCGCCGTCGGCGTGCTGCGCCACGAAGACCTGAAGCTTGCCAACGCCTCGGGCGCGGGCAACAAGGTCGTGCTGTTCGGCGCTCGCACCGGCGGCGACGGCATCGGCGGAGCATCCATCCTCGCTTCCGACACCTTCGCCGACGGCGGCCCGACCAAGCGCCCCGCGGTGCAGGTGGGCGACCCGTTTGCCGAGAAGGTGCTCATCGAGTGCTGCCTCGAGCTCTACCGCGATGATCTCGTCGAAGCGATCCAGGACCTCGGCGCCGCCGGTATCTCCTGCGCCACCAGCGAGCTCGCGGCAAACGGCGGCAGCGGCATGCGGGTCGACCTCGAGAACGTGCTGCTGCGCGACCCGAGCCTCACGCCGGAAGAGATCCTGATGAGCGAGTCGCAGGAGCGGATGATGGCCATCGTCGCTCCCGAGAAGCTCGACGCGTTCCTCGAGGTCGTCGGCCGCTGGGAGGTCGAGACGAGCGTGCTCGGCGAAGTCACCGGCGATGGCCGCCTGCAGATCTTCTGGCACGGCGAGCAGATCGTGGATGTCGACCCCTCCACCGTCGCGGTCGACGGGCCCGTCTACGAGCGGCCCGTCGCCTACCCGACCTGGATCGACGCCCTCCGCGACGATTCAGCCGCAGCGCTGCAGCGCCCCAGCGAACCGGACGAGGTGCGTGAGCAGTTCCTCGCCCTGGTCGCGAGCCCGAACCTCGCCGACACATCCTGGATCACCAACCAGTACGACTACTACGTGCTCGGCAACACCGCCCTCTCGTTCCCCGACGACGCCGGCATGGTGCGCGTGGACGAGGAGTCGGGCCTCGGCTTCTCCATCGCTACCGACTGCAATGGGCGCTACTGCCAGCTCGACCCGTACCAGGGTGCGCAGCTGGCCCTGGCCGAGGCCTATCGCAACGTCGCCGTCACCGGCGCCAAGCCCGTCGCGGTCACCGACTGCCTGAACTTCGGCAGCCCCGAGAACCCCGAGGTCATGTGGCAATTCGGGCAGGCCGTCGACGGCCTTGCCGACGGATGCCTCGAGCTGGGCATCCCGGTCACCGGCGGCAACGTCTCGTTCTACAACCAGACCGGCGACCAGCCGATCTTCCCCACCCCGGTCGTCGGCGTGCTCGGCATCATCGATGACGTCGCTCGTCGCATCCCGTCGGGGTGGCAGGATGCCGGCGAGAACATCTACCTGCTCGGGGTCACCGCCAACGAGCTCAGCGGCTCGGCGTGGGCGCAGACCGTGCACAACCACCTCGGCGGGCGGCCTCCGGCGGTCGACCTTGCCGCCGAGCGTCGGCTTGCCGATTTGCTGCACGCGGGCGCGCTGCAGGGCCTGATCTCCAGCGCCCACGACCTTTCCAGCGGTGGGCTCGCGCAGGCCCTGGCCGAGGGCGTCATGCGCTTCGGCGTCGGTGCGCGCGTCTGGCTGAACGAGATCATCGAACGCGATGGCGTGGATGCGGCATCCGCCCTCTTCTCGGAGTCGACCGGCCGCGTGCTCGTCTCAGTCCCCCGCGAGGATGACGTGAAATTCCGCGGTCTGTGCGAGGGACGCGGCTACCCCGTGCTGCGTATCGGCGTGACCGATGCTCCCGGCGATGGCGCGGACCCGAGCCTGGAAGTGCAGGGGCTGTTCACGGTCTCGGCATCCGATCTGCGCGAGGTCTCGCGGGCGACGCTGCCGGCCGCATTCGGGCCGACGATCGCCGAACCCGCCCTCTAGACTGATCGCATGTCCGACGACGACACCAACGTCTACAGCGAGACCCGGCAGCGACGCATCAAGATCGTCGCGTGGGTCGTCATCGTTTCGCTGATTCTCGTGGGCGGTGGCGCCACCGTCCTCGCGCTGCTGTTGGGCTGAGCTCTTCTTCCGGCTTCCCCCCCATACCCGGCGGGGGGTACCGCGGTTAGCATGATCGCGTGGAACAGCTGTTCCAATTCCTCGGCGACTACTGGTGGCTCGTCTTCCCCCTGATGGGTGTCATGGGGATGATCGGCAGCGCCTGGGAGCGCGGTGCACGGCGCCGGCACAAGCGGCGACTCGAGATCCTGCAGGCCAAGGGCGAGATCCGTGCGGCGCAGGCCGCCGCACGAGGGCGCCCCCTCATCGGCATCACGCTTCCGGGCACCAAGGCACCGAAAGATCCTCTGGCGCAGCGCGTCGAGGACACGGTGGCCGCCGGCATGGGCACCGCGGCGCGAACGGCGCCATCGAGTTCGGCACCCGTGACACCGTTCCAGAAGCTCTTCGCCGCACACGACGCGGTGACCAAGCGCTGGCTCGAGTACGAACTGGATGTGGCGAAGATCATCGCCTATCCCGCCATGAGCGACGGCAGACAGCCGTTGACTGCGGCGTTCCTCCGAGCCAAGAAGGTCGCCGACCGGCTCCGCCCCGACTCCGAGAGCGCCAAGCTCTCGAAGGAACAGTTCACCGAGTACCGCACCGCGGTCACCGACTACGAGGTAGCCTTCGATCTTGCCGAGCGCGAGGCTCGCCGCATCCGCGATTCGTCTTTCACCGCCGACGAGCGCAAGCGCCTGAGCACCGCGCAGCAACTGCTGAGCGTCGCAATCGACCAGGCAGCGACTCCCGCCGAGCGACAGCTCGCGTACCGACGCGTGCGCGAAGAGCTCGACGGCCTGCTCGCGATCTCGGATGACGCGATCACCGTCCTTGAAGAGCGCGTCGCCCTCGAACTCCCCGCGACTCCCCCCGCCGCAGCTCCCACCGCAGAGCCGTCTGCTTCGGCATCCGAGCCGCCGCCCGGCCCCGCGGCGCCCGGCATCTGGCCCGTCCCGTCCCGCACTCCGCGCCCCTGACCGAAGCCGTTTGCCCCGGCAACTCCGCCTCGGGCGAGGTCTCGCTGACCCCACACGGATGCCGGGGTTGACGCACCCCGCGTTCTGTGGTTACCTACTTGAGTAACTAACCCAGAAACACATCGGAGGCGCGGATGATCGAAGAAGGCAAGGCCCTCTTCCTGCAGATCGCGGAGAGCGTCGAGGACTCGATCGTCGACGGGAGCCTGGCCGAAGAGGCACAGGCCCCCTCGACGAACGAACTCGCCGCCTTCTATCGGATCAACCCCGCCACGGCAGCGAAAGGAGTGACGATGCTCGTCGACAAGGGCGTGCTCTACAAGCGACGGGGCATCGGCATGTTCGTTGCCCCGGGCGCGCGGGAAAACCTGCTCGCCGAGCGACGCGCGGCATTCCGCGACCGGTACCTCACCCCCCTCTTGGCCGAAGCCCGAAAGCTCGGGCTCGGCTCCGAAGACCTCGCGCAGCTGCTCCGTGAGCACGCGCAGAACACGACAACGGAAGGCGACCAATGACCATCAACGATGTGG
>Ga0207881_1000117_pt1 | contig 47074 bp, 39 predicted proteins | sample MalvirmetagMSP97_FD_184227 | JGI IMG/M metagenome (GOLD analysis project Ga0207881, IMG submission 184227) | Marine viral communities from the Deep Pacific Ocean - MSP-97 (SPAdes) | ecosystem: Environmental > Aquatic > Marine > Oceanic | place: Pacific Ocean | collected 2011-05-03 | reverse complement strand
ACGGGCACTGCGGCTTCGGAGTAAGAAGAGAAACCCGCGTCGCTACGCTCCGATGGGTGGCAGCCTTGCTCCGGTCCGGGTGGCAGGCTTCACGTGGAATGGGTGGCAACCTTCAGCGGTTTACGCAGGCATTTAGCAGCTAATTACACGAACGCGTTCGTATATCACCCGTTTATCAAACTCCTAAAACTGTTTTTGGAGTGCAAAGCACAGTTGACGAAGGCTTCTAACTCTCCCAGTTACTGGCTGGAATTCGCTTAACGTGGATGTGGCTGATAAGCCGGATGATGAGCTCTTCCCTGCCGAGCTTCAGGGTCAGGGGGTTATCGGTGCGGTTTTCAACCATTCGTCTGGTGGTCTCCGGTCCGGAAGGAGCACGGCGGAAACCGGGTTCCGCCGTGATTGGGATTATTGCATGTCGTTGAAAGCAGCGTCGGTTCTCGCTGCCAGGATGAAGTCGTTCTTGTGCAGGCCGCCGATTTCGTGGCTCCACCAGCTCACTGCAACTTTGCCATATTCCAGAACAACCACCGGGTGATGGTCTTCTTCTTCGGCAAGTTCGCCAATCTTGTTGGTGAACTCCAGGGCCTTCAGAAAGTTTTTAAGTTTGTAGACCTTATGAAGCTGTTCTTCCCCGTCAATTTCCAGAATTTCCCAGTCTGGGACCTCTTTATGCAGCTGCTGCTTTTCTTCCTCGGTCGCCTTGCTTGCGTTCGGGCTGCAAGCTTCACAGCTGTGTGCTTTCAGGTCACTCATTTCAACCTCCATGGTTGATGGCTGTATTACAAGCGTGGGTCGTGCCCTTCGCTTTATCAACCCTTCTCTTGAAATCCGGCGGCTTTCCGAATACTGTATATTTAAACAGTATTTTGAGAGTTTTCATCATGAGCGAGCTTCTGAACACGCTGATGCAGGATGCCCGTGTCTGGCAGGGGCACCGCCACACCCAGACCACACAGCCTGCGCAATCAACCGGTTACCAGGTGCTGGATAACCAGCTCGGAGGCCTGGGCTGGCCCCGGGGTGCCTTGAGCGAATGCCTGCTGGATGCACCGGGTATTGGTGAGCTGCATTTGCTTCTGCCGCTGATGCAACGGGTGTGCGAAGAGGGCAAAAGCGTGTTCTGGCTGAACCCGCCGCATACGCCCTATGCCCCTGCCCTGGCCCGGGAAGGCGTCAACCTGGACCAGGTGGTGCTGATCCATACCGATGATGAGGGCGACTTTTTGTGGACACTGGAGAACTGCCTGCGCTCACCAGTAACAGGCCTGGTAATGGCCTGGCCGGGCAAGCTGGCCTCACGGGAAGTCCGTCGCCTGCAACTGGCCGCCGAAGCCGGGAGCAATGTGTGTGTGCTGTTCCGGGAACGACGTTACGCCGGGCAGAATTCTCCGGCTGCCCTGCGGCTGGAGCTGGAACCGGGGGAGCAGCAGGATCTCAAGGTGAATGTGCTCAAGCGCCGGGGTAGCTGGCCCGGGCAGCGCTGTTCACTGGCCATGGCCCAGCGGGCCGATCTCTCCTTCCGTGAAACCACCCGGGTTGTCCGGGGCCCCTGGTCGGGTTCAACCGGGTAATAACGCTCCATGCTCTGGCTGTATCTGCATTTCCCGCACCTGGTGCTGGACCATATTCGGCGCACCCGTGAAGATGAGGGCGCCCTGGTGGTGGTTGAAGGCTCTGGCCAGAAGGTGATCCAGGCCTGCCCGGACGCCAGGAGCCAGGGTATTCGTAGCGGCATGCGCCTGAAAACCGCCATCAGCCTGGCTCCGGATCTGGGCATGGTGCGGGCCGATGAAACCCAGGAAGCCAGGATTCTGGAAGATCAGGCCCGCTGGCTGTACCGCTATGCGGCCCATATTGTGTTGGTGCCGCCCGATGGTCTGCTGGCCGAAATTGGCAGCCTTCAAAAACTGTATGGCGGGCTGCCCGCCGTTTGGCAAACCGTGGAACAGGGGCTGAATGAGCGCCAGCTGAATGCCTGGATCGGTATTGGCTATACCCCTCTGTCGGCCCGGCTGATTGCCCGCGCCGGCAAGGGGGAATGCACGGCAGACAAAGGCCACATTCTTCGAAGCCTGAGCCAGATGCCCCTGTTGGCAGCTGAATTCAACGAGAAAGCCTGTACCCGTTTGCAGCGCCTGGGGCTGAACACGTTGGGGGAGGTGTTTGATTTACCGCCCGGCGAACTGGCACGGCGTCTGTCTCCGGAGTTACTGGCTTACATCCAGAAAATCCAGGGCACCCGGCCAGATCCCCGCACGCCCTGGCAGCCGCCCCACTCGTTCCGGCAACAGGCGGATTTTGTGCAGGAAATAGAACACACCCAGGGGCTGCTGTTTCCGCTCCAGCGCATGCTTGTCGAACTGGAAGAGGATCTGTGCTGGCGCCAGCAGGATACCGACAGCCTGCGGCTGGTTCTGAAGCACCGGCATGCGGAACCAACCCGGCTGCAGATTCGCACATCCGGGCCGGAGCACCGGGCCGATCATTTCTTGAACCTGGTTCGTCTGCGGTTGGAGCAACATTCCCTGAGCGCCCCGGTTATCTCCATGGTTTTGCTGGTGAAGCGTTTCCTGTCACGGGAAGCACCCTCCGGGCAGGATCTGCTGGGTGAAACCCAGGATCTGAATGAAGCCTGGCATACCCTGATCAGCCGGCTGCAGGCGCGCCTGGGCGATCAGGCTCTCAGGCAGCTCTCGCCCCAGGCGGATCATCGTCCCGAACGGGCCTGGTCGGCCTCGGAAGTTCTGCGTAAAACCGGAACGCCGCCAGTACCGGCAGCAGAACTGCCCAGGCGGCCGCTCTGGTTATTGAAAGGCCCGCAACCGCTGACCGAGGCGCCCGTTACCTGGTTTTCCGGGCCTGAGCGCATCAGCGGTGGCTGGTGGGATGGCCAGCGCGTGCACCGGGATTATTACATTGCCCAGTTGAGCAGCGGCCAGTTGGCCTGGGTCTTCCGGGATGCCCGGGAAGGCTGGTTTGTGCATGGGTGGTTTGGCTGATGTCCGGGCAGCAGTATGCAGAGCTGTTTTGCTTCAGCAATTTCACCTTCCTCACCGGGGCCTCTCATCCCCACGAACTGGCTGAGCGAGCGCATGAGCTGGGCTACACCGCCCTGGCCATCACCGATGCCTGCTCCGTTGCCGGCATTCCCCGGGCCTGGGCGGCGCTGGCAGAAAGTCCTGTAAAACTCATTACCGGCAGCTGGTTTGAGTTGTCGGATGCCCCCACCGGCGCCGCTTCTCCTCGCTTTATCCTTCTGGCCCGCACGCGCAAAGGCTATGGCCAGCTTTGCCAGTTGATCACTACCGGCCGCCGGCGGGCTGAGAAAGGCCATTACCAGCTGTATTACCGGGACATTGAAACCCACACCCTGGATGACTGCCTGTGTCTGTGGCTGCCCCCATCGCCTACCGAAGCGGATTCCGATCAGGCGCTGGCCTGCGGCGAGTGGCTGGCCCGACTGTTTGACCCCCGGATCTGGATTGCCGCGGCCCGCACCCTGGAATCCGGCGAGGAGCAGCGGCTGGCACGGATACACTGGCTGGCCGATCAGCTGCGCATTCCCGTGGCTGCCGTGGGCGAGGTGCACATGCACAGCCGGGAGCGCCAGCCGCTGCAGGATGTACTGACAGCCCTGCGCAATCACACCAATCTGGAGAATGCCGGCCACTGCCTGTTCCAGAATGGCGAGCGATACCTGCGCCCCCTGCCCGTTCTGCAACGGCTGTTTCCGGAAGCCTGGCTGCATGAAACCCTGACCATTGCCAACCAGTGCACCTTCGAGCCCGGCAGCCTGCGCTATGAATACCCGCCAGACCTGGTGCCGGAGGACGAGACTCCGGCCGGCTACCTGAAACGGCTGACCCGCGAAGGCGAGCGCCGGCGTTACCCGGATGGCACACCACTGCAGGTTCAGAGCCTGATCCGCAAGGAGCTGGGCCTGATCTCGGAGATGAACTACGAGCATTACTTCCTCACCATCCACGATATTGTCGACTTTGCCCGCAGCCGGGGGATTCTCTGCCAGGGGCGGGGGTCGGCAGCAAACTCTGCGGTTTGTTATTGCCTGGGCATCACCGAGGTGAACCCGGCCCGGGTGGAACTGCTGTTCGAGCGGTTTATTTCCAAAGACCGAAACGAACCGCCCGATATCGATGTGGATTTCGAGCACGAACGTCGTGAAGAGGTTATCCAGTATATCTACCGGCGTTATACCCGTGAGCGCGCCGCCCTGGCTGCCACGGTGATCCGTTACCGGCCCAAAAGCGCCATTCGGGATGTCGGCAAGGCCCTGGGGTTTGATCCGGCCCTGGTGGAACAGCTGCTGGAAGGCATCGACTGGCGGGACAAGGCCACCAACTGGCGCCAGCAGATTCTCGACAAGAAAATCACCCGCAACCCACAGGTGGCGGACCAGTTCTTCACCCTAGTGAATACCCTGCTGAGCTTCCCCCGACATCTGTCCCAGCACGTGGGCGGTTTCGTGATCAGCGCCGGGCCACTGGCCGAACTGGTGCCAGTGGAGAACGCTGCCATGGCCGACCGCACCGTAATCCAGTGGGACAAGGACGACCTTGAGAGCCTGGGGCTGATGAAGGTGGATGTGCTGGCCCTTGGCATGCTCTCCGCCATTCGAAAAGCGCTGGAACTGATCAGCGATGAAAAAGGCCAGCCTTTCCGGATACAGGACATTCCCCAGGAAGACCGTGACACCTACGCCATGCTTCAGACAGGCGACAGCATCGGCGTATTCCAGGTGGAATCCCGGGCCCAGATCAACATGCTGCCCCGCCTGAAACCGGAAACCTATTACGATCTGGTGATTGAGGTGGCCATCGTTCGGCCGGGCCCCATCCAGGGTGACATGGTGCACCCGTACCTGCGCCGAAAGCACGGCCTGGAGCCGGTGGATTACCCGAACGATGCCGTGCGCAAGGTGCTGGAGCGCACCCTCGGTGTGCCCATCTTCCAGGAACAGGTGATCAAACTGGCCATGGTGGCGGCCGGCTTCTCCGCCGGCGAAGCCGACCAGTTGCGCCGGGCCATGGCGGCCTGGAAATCCCACGGCGACCTGACCCCGTTCCGGGAAAAGCTAGTCACCGGTATGCTCGAACGTGGTCACGATGCCGACTTCGCCGAACGGCTGTACCAGCAAATCTGCGGCTTTGGCGGCTATGGCTTCCCCGAATCCCACGCCGCCAGCTTTGCCCTGCTTGTCTACGTCTCCGCCTGGATCAAACGGCACTATCCGGCGGCCTTTTACTGTGCCCTGCTTAACAGCCAGCCCATGGGGTTCTATTCTCCCTCACAACTGGTGCAGGACGCCCGCCGGCACAATGTCACCGTGCTGCCGCCGGATGTAAATGCCAGCCAGTGGGACCACAACCTGCAAGACGAAGACCGCCATCTGCGACTGGGCCTGAGGATTATCCAGGGTCTGTCCGTTAGCGGCGCCGAGCGTATCCACCAGAACCGGCCAGCCGAGGGCTACCGCTCTGCCAGCGAGCTTCGCCGCCTGGCCACCCTGAACCAGCGGGATATGGAACTCCTCGCCGGCGCCAACGCCATGCCGGGCTTCACCGCCAACCGCCACCAGGCGTACTGGCAACTGCTCGACCATGAACAACCTGCGGAGCTGTTCGCTCAGGAGACGGCGGTCGATTATCAACCGGACTACTGTGAGCAATTGCCGGAACCCTCCGAAGGCCAGAACGTGCTGGCCGACTACGCCAGCCAGGGCCTCACCCTGCAGCGTCATCCGCTAGCGTTATTGCGGGAACAGGGCCACCTGAAGTTCTGTCTCAGCGCCGAACAGCTCAAATCCACCAAAGCCGGCATCCCTGTCCAGGTCGCCGGCCTGGTCACCGGCCGCCAACGCCCCGGCTCCGCTTCCGGCGTTACCTTCGTCACCCTGGAAGACGAAACCGGTAATGTGAACGTGGTGGTGTGGCTGGAAACGGCACGGCGACAGCGCAAGCCGTTACTGACTGCCCGATTGCTGCATGTGATGGGAGTGCTGGAGCGACAGGGGGACATTGTGCATGTGATGGCAGGTCGGCTTTCGGACCTCAGCCACCTGATTCAGTCGTTACCCGTGAATTCCAGGAATTTTCATTAGACACAAAAAAACCCCGCACAGAGGCGGGGTTTTTTGTACTGCGGTGAACAAATCAGCCAAGAAGCTTGATCATTACACCCGCAGCAACCGCAGAGCCGATAACGCCAGCCACGTTCGGGCCCATGGCGTGCATCAGCAGGAAGTTCTGCGGGTTGGCTTCCAGGCCCACCTTGTTGGAGACCCGCGCTGCCATCGGCACCGCAGATACACCGGCAGAACCGATCAGCGGGTTGATCTGCTCTTTGCTCAGCTTGTTCATCAGCTTCGCCATCAGAACACCCGAGGCAGTACCCACACCGAAGGCCACGATACCCAGGCCCAAGATACCCAGGGTCTGGGCGTCCAGGAACTTGTCTGCCATCAGTTTGGAACCAACGGACAGGCCAAGGAAAATGGTCACGATGTTAATCAGCGCGTTCTGGGCCGTGTCGCTCAAACGCTCGACCACGCCACATTCACGCATCAGGTTACCGAAGGTGAACATACCCAGCAGCGGCGCTGCATCCGGCAGGAACAGAACGACCGCAATCAGAACCACCAGCGGGAAAATGATCTTTTCCTGCTTGCTGACAGGGCGCAGCTGCGTCATCTTGATCTTGCGCTCTTCAGCGGAGGTCAGTGCTTTCATGATCGGCGGCTGGATCATCGGCACCAGTGCCATGTAAGCGTAGGCAGAGACCGCAATGGCACCCAGCAAGTGCGGGGCCAGAACACTGGAGACATAGATGGAAGTCGGGCCATCTGCACCACCAATGATACCGATAGCGGCGGCTTCCAGAATGTTGAACTCCAGAACACCGGTCCAGTCCAGCAGCGCAGCACCAATGACAGTACCGAAGATACCGAACTGGGCAGCGGCACCCAGCAGCAGGGTCTTGGGGTTAGCCAGCAACGGACCGAAGTCGGTCATCGCGCCCACACCCATGAAGATCAACAGCGGACCAACCGTACTGCCAATGATCACGGAGTAGAAGTTATAGAGCATGCCATTGCCGTAACCGAAATCCTGGGCCAGGGAGTTGGCCATCGCCATTTCGGAGTAGCTGGCCTCTTTTACGGCCACCTTGAAGGCGTCTTTCAACTCTGGCGTCACCGCCTGCCCGACCTGGTAGGCCACATCCAGAGGTGCGGCCAGAGCAGCCAGAATCTGAGTTGACTCTTCCTTCAGGGCAAAATGGATGGCATTTTCCGCCGCAGTCAGGGCAAGGCCTGCCTCCGGAATATTCGCCAGGATGCCGCCGAACCCGATGGGTACCAGAAGCAACGGCTCAAATTTCTTGTTAATCGCAAGATAGAGAAGCAAGAGGCCGATGGCGATCATGATCACCTGGCCGATCTCGATGTTGAACAGGCCACTACCTGTCCAGAGTGTCATTAATTTATCCATGGAATGCTGGCCCTTATGCGATTGTCAGCATTTCGTCATCAGGGGAGACGGCATCACCGACCTTGATGAAGACTTCGCCGATTGTGCCGGCTTTTGGCGCGCGAACCTCGGTTTCCATTTTCATGGCCTCGAGGATAATCATCACATCGCCCTCTTCCACGGTGTCACCCGGAGAAACCAGAACCTTGAAGATGTTGCCGCCCAGCGGTGCAACCACAGGCTCGCCTTCACCCGCTGCAGGTGCCGGAGCCGAGGAAGCAGCCGGTGCGGAAGCGGCACCGCCCTCGCCCTGGATCTGGCTGATCTCGCCACCTTCGGAAACGGCAACCACAAACTTCTTGCCATTCACTTCAACGGTGTAGGTCTCAGGGCCTTCAGATTTCGCGGCCGGAGCAGCGCTTTCAGCGGTCGGAACCGGCTCGAACGCATCCGGGTTGTCACGGTTTTCCAGGAACTTCAGGCCGATCTGCGGGAACAGCGCGTAGGTGAGAACGTCGTCTTCAACGTTGTCAGACAGTTTGATACCCTTCTCGTCGGCCAGCTTCTTGAGTTCGTCAGTCAGCTTGTCCATTTCCGGCTCAAGCAGATCCGCCGGACGACAGGTCACAGGCTCTTTGCCATCCAGAACACGCTCCTGCAGTTCCTTGTTCATCGGCGCCGGTGCAGCACCGTACTCGCCTTTCAGGATCGCAGAGGTTTCTTTGGAGATGGACTTGTAGCGCTCGCCGGTCAGAACGTTCAGTACCGCCTGGGTACCGACGATCTGGGACGTCGGGGTTACCAGCGGGATGAAGCCCAGGTCTTCGCGAACCTTGGGAATCTCGTCCAGAACCTGATCAAACTTGTCGCTGGCGTTCTGCTCACGCAGCTGGTTTTCCATGTTGGTGAGCATGCCACCTGGTACCTGGGCAATCAGGATGCGGGAATCGGTCCCACGCAGGCTGCCTTCGAATTTCGCGTACTTCTTGCGCACCTGGCGGAAGTAGCTGGCGATTTCTTCCAGCAGGTTGAGGTCCAGGCCGGTGTCACGGTCAGTGCCCTCCAGAATCGCAACGACGGCTTCTGTGGGCGAGTGACCGTAGGTCATGCTCATGGAGGAAATGGCCGTATCCACGTTATCGATACCGGCCTCCGCAGCCTTGATGGCGGTAGCGGTCGACATGCCGGTGGTGGCGTGACACTGCATGTGGATCGGAATATCCAGCTCTTTCTTCAGACGGCTGACCAGATCATAGGCCACGTACGGCTTGAGGATACCGGCCATGTCCTTGATCGCAATGGAGTCCGCACCCATGTCGGCAACTTCTTTCGCCAGCTCTACCCACATCTCGATGGTGTGCACCGGGCTGGTGGTGTAGGCAATGGTGCCCTGGGCATGCTTGCCGGTCTTGCGAACGGCCTTAATGGCACGATCCAGGTTACGGGGATCGTTCATCGCATCGAAAATACGGAATACGTCAACGCCATTTTCAGCGGCACGTTCACAGAAACGGTCCACCACATCATCCGCATAATGACGATAGCCCAGCAGGTTCTGACCGCGCAGCAGCATCTGCTGCTGGGTGTTGGGCATGGCTTTTTTCAGCTCGCGGATGCGCTCCCAGGGATCTTCGCCCAGGTAGCGAATGCAGGAATCAAAGGTAGCGCCGCCCCAGGATTCCAGGGACCAGAAACCGACCTTGTCGAGTTTCTCGGCAATTGGCAGCATGTCATCCAGCCGCATACGGGTGGCAAGCAGGGACTGGTGGGCGTCACGCAGGATAACGTCCGTAATCCCCAGCGGTTTCTTTGTGTCAGTCATCGTGTCAGCCTTCTGTTTAAAGGTTCTAGTCTTTTACCGGTTCACTTCTTGTGGCGGGACCGGAATTGTGCAATCGCCTTCTTGATGGCCTCGGCGGTGTCAGGGTCAACCGACGCGGGCGCCTTCGGCTTGGCACGTGGCGTTTTGGCCGGGGTTGCCGGCTCTGGCGGCGCAAACCGTCCTATGAGCTTGGACATGAGGAGTGTCGCGAACACCAGAATAATGAGGAACACGAATACAAACCCCATTCCGGCAATCATCAGATCGACGGCTTGTGACATCAGGTCATTCATATCGAACAGCTACCTGTATTGATTTATATTTCTCCCGATCTGTGCCCGGACTGACCAGTTAGACTAAGGTCTAACACGCTTCCGCGACAATTCGGGGGGCAAAATCCTGCGTAATTTACCGTTTTCAGGGTGCCCGGGCAACCTGAATGCAAAAATCTATACGGGGTTTCCGAGCGTCGCGGCCCGAAAAGACACGCATTTATACAGACGAAGCAATTCTCATTCAGGCATATCGAACGCGTATTTTCCGCCCCTTGACCTTGCCACTTTCGAGCCTGGCCAATGCCTTAGCTGCAAGCGACTTCTCTACCGCGACAAAACACTGATGATCAAACAGATCAATCTTGCCGACAGCTTTGCCAGGCAGGCCTGCTTCGCCCGTCAGGGCACCCAGGACATCGCCGGGACGAACCTTGTCTTTGCGACCACCGGCAATGCACAGGGTCTTCATGGCGGGCACGACCGGTTTCAGCGGCGTCGCCAGGAGTTTCTCTGTGTCTCCCCATGTCACGCTGCGGCCTCTTTCGGACTCGATGCGGGTAATCTTGTGCCCCTGGGCCGGCGTGCAGAAGGTAACAGCATGACCCCGCTCCCCTGCCCGGCCGGTGCGCCCGATCCGATGGGTATGCACTTCGGGATCCCGCGCGGGCTCGGCGTTGATAACCAGGGGCAGAGACTTTATGTCGAGGCCACGGGCAGCCACGTCGGTGGCAACCAGGATGGAGCAGCTCTGATTGCCAAACCGCACGAGCACGCTGTCTCGATCCCGTTGCTCCAGATCGCCATGCAAAGGCAGCGCAGAGAAACCCCGCTCACCAAGTTCCGCCGCCATGTCGTCGCACTGCTGTTTGGTGGTGCAGAAAACGATGCAGGACTCGGGCTGACGCTCGGAAAGCAGCGCTACGATGGCATCCGATTTGGAATGTGGCGACACTTCGTAGAACAGCTCTTCAATGTCCGGGTTGTCACCGGCTTCCTCGGCCCGAACGTCTACCGGGCTTTTCTGGTACTGCTTGCTCAATTCACGGATGGGCGCCGGCCAGGTCGCCGAAAACATCATGGTCTGGCGTGATGGCGGAGTCTGGGACAGGATGTCTTCCATCGCTTCCTGAAAACCCATATCCAGCATTCGGTCCGCCTCATCAAGCACCACGGTTTTAAGCCGCGCCAGCGAGAGGGTCTGCTTGCGCAGGTGGTCCTGAATCCTGCCCGGGGTACCCACAACAATATGAGCGCCATGGCTCAGGGACCCGATCTGGGGGCCGATGGCAACACCACCACACAGAGTCAGCACCTTGATATTGTCCCGGGCCCGCGCCAGCTCACGGATAGCTTTGGCGACCTGGTCTGCCAGCTCACGGGTCGGGCACAGCACGAGCGCCTGAACCGCGAACAGTCGGGGATTGAGCCGCTCAACCAGGCTGATGCCAAACGCCGCCGTTTTTCCGCTACCGGTTTTGGCCATGGCAATGATGTCTTTTCCCGCCAGCCCCGGCGCAATGGCCTTCGCCTGAATCTCCGTGGGTTGGGCAAACCCCAGCTGGTTAAGGTTCGAGCACATGGCGGTAGACAGGCCAAAGTCGTTAAAAGAAGACATAGAAGAAAATCCCGGATTCAGCGGAAGCTGGTTATGAAGGCAATAATGAGGGCGTATACTAGGCCGAAATGATACCAGAATATGCAACGAAAGAACGGAGTTACTGATGGCATCCCTGCAGGATCAATTGCTGAAGGCCGGCCTTGCCGACGAGAAAAAAGCCAAGGCCATTCGCAGCGAAAAACGGAAGAAAAGAAAGCAGCAACCCAAGGGTGCTGTGGAAGTTAACGAGGCCGAGACCCGTGCACGTCAGGCCCGTGAGGAAAAAGCAGAGCGGGATCGCCAACTCAACCTGGAGCGTCAGCGCGCTGCCGAAAAGAAAGCCATCCAGGCCCAGATCCGGCAACTGGTAGAAACCAACCGGCTGGACCGGAGCCGCGGCGAAACCTCCTATCAGTTTGTTCATGACAAGAAGATCAAGAAGCTCTTCGTAGACGACACTATGGTCGATCAGCTATCCCGCGGCCGCCTGGCAATTGTTTTCGTGAACGATAACTACGAGATTGTGGCGGAAGGTGTTGCCCGAAAAATCATGGAGCGGGATGAGAGCGCCGTGGTGGTACTTCATGATCGCAAACAGGACGATGCAGGTGAGGATGATCCTTACGCAGGCTACGAAATCCCTGATGATCTGATGTGGTAACGCACTAATCAACCGCAGATCCACCCTTTTGGTCCTACATGCACCCGGGAAATACATAGGTACTACTCATAACCCCAAAACTTCTGACTTGACCTATACTTTAGTTATATCCATAGAACGAAGGGGATTAACTATGAGACTGAAAAAATCATTGAGCTTGATTGCTGGCGCCACGTTACTGGCGTCTTTGGCCAGTATGCCGGTTGCCGCCCAATCGGACGACCAGGTTTTCGGACGGGAACTGATGACCCAGCAAGAGCTGCAACAGCACCGGGAAACCATGCGCAACCTGAACACCGACGCCGAGCGTGCGAAGTACCGCCAGCTCCACCATGAACGGATGATGGAACGAGCCAGAGAGCGTGGCGTTGAGCTCAGGAACGGCATGGGACAGGGTTCCGGAAAAGGCATGGGTAAAGGCCAAGGCATGGGCCAGGGTATGGGGCAGAAAAACGGCCAGGGTATGGGCCAGCAAAATGGACAGGGCGCCGGGGGTGGCGGTAACGGCAAGAACCAGCAGTATAAGATGAAAGGCTCAAACAGCCAGTAGTCGGACATTGCTGTTCAGGGCCACAAAAAAATCGGGGCTGATTGTCAGCCCCGATTTTTATTTGCGCCTTTTACCTCGAGATTATTCAGGCATTGCGTAGACGCTTACGCGCCCACAAGCCGCCCATCGCCATCAGCACCAGGCCCGGCAGAACCGGATCGAACGGAGCACCTGGTTTGCCTGCGGTGCAACCAAAGATGGTACCGCCGCCACTACTGGACGCTGCAGTGGGCTCTTCAGGCTCGGGTTCAACCGGAGTATCTGGAATCATCGGATCATCAACTGCACCATTCAGACCGGTAACCCTGAACGTGAAGCTACAAGTCGTACTCACACCATCACCGGTACAGGTTGGCCAATTGGCAGCCGCGCCCACTGAAATTGTGGGGTTGATATTGACGTTGGCGAGATCTTCAATCGGGCCTTGAACATAACCGGCAACGCGTTCATATGCCGCTTCATCAGCCAGAATCGTCGCGTTTACAGCCTCAACAGTTTCGAACGAACCGTCTGCCAACTCATACAACCCATCCTCACCCTCATCAGACCTCCATGTAGCGTAGAGGGAGCCGTCTGAAGTATTGAGCACTTTCGGAGGTTGATTAGCCCACTCGGCGAAGGCATCAATGGCTACAGCCTCGCCATCGATCAGGACTTTGAAACCCTCGCCCGTATTGTTGTAATCGGCAACATACAGGCCAGCAGCAGAAGACTGATTCAATGAAATTGCATCAGGTACAGTATCTTGGGCATCCCCCTCACCCAAGGTATCCACAATTGGCCCTACATCGTCGGCTACGCTCGGGTCGAAGTTAATGCTGTTGGGATCCCATCGATCAGCGAGAGTATCTACCGTATTGTCGCCATTGGCATCTACCTCAACTGTCGTACTAAAGACTTTTTCATAAGTCTGCCAATCCGGCGCGGAAGCCGTTCCGGCGTTATAAGCCAGAAGGATCGAGTCGTTGGCCGGATTACCATCGTGATCAATAAACCATCCCGTGGGCGTTTCGCTCAGCGTCCGCCAATCACCAAACAAAGAACTGTACTGCGTGGCAATGGTGCCATTGGTTTCAAGCACATCTCCATCATCAGCCGTAGCAAGCGATTCAGTAAATGGAGCAACCTCGGTGCTGAAGAAAGGCAATCCCTCAACTTTACTACCGCCGAAAAGGCCGCCGGGGTACTTACCAACAGGCCCGATACTCAGTTTAGCGCCATCTGCAAAGCCGAAACCCAGACCATCACCAACAGATGAACGCATAAACTCGCTTCCAACCCCAAAACCGAGCTCGAAACGGATCGCATTCAAATCACCGCCAACCGAATTGGAGGCGTCGGTAAGATTGGAAAACTTGCCAATCACCCGATAGAGACTTACCGAATCATCGGCTGACACATCGACAACAATGTCGATGGGACCATTGGTTTCGGTTGTTTTAAGCTTGAAACGCTTTCCGGAATCAGGCGGGGCTGTACAGTTGTCGCCGGGGGCACGATCGGGCTGAGCCATCAGGCAACCGGCAAAATCGTATGTCTGCTGGGCGGTGAACGGCTCGTTATAGACCTTGATCCCCAACCCTACATTGCCAAAATCGTTAACCGGATCGAGCCACCCAAAGCTGGCAGTTCCCTCTGTATCGGTATACACCAAGGTTTTACCTTCAACCGGTGGAACCGCAAGGTTTTCTTCGTTCACTCCCTCCATCGTTGCCGCAACAGCCACACACGGCAGGCCAATCATGGAACAAAACACGGCGCTAGCAAGTCGATGTCTCGCAAAATCATTTTTTTAGTAGTCATAATGCTTTCCCTAATGCAGTTCAGAAAATCCAAAACATAGAGCAGTTCAAGATTACCGTTCATTCACAATCGTAAAGCACAAAAACCGATAAGCAAATGCTTTTTAGTTACAACTAGTAGAACAATCTAGCACGAACAGTTCTCATGCTTTTGCCAGAAGCGCAAAGCTGCAACATCGCGATCGGCCGTATACCCAGCCATGAGGCGCCCACCAACAGGAATCTCAAGACAATTACCTGTGAAAGAAAACTCCATTACACCGCTCGCAGTTGCAGCCAGTCGTTCCTGTCTAGCCACCGAATCGATAGGTGTGACTTTTTGTCGCACCCTCAAAGCCGAGCAGACCTGAATACCAATCAGGCAGTGTTCACCTTCGAGTCCTTGTAGGCTCACTGCTTAATGATTTTATATTTCGGAGAATTGCTGCATTTCCGTATCAAATAAACTCGTCCAGAAACTATCTGTTACGGTATGCCTCTGGATTCTTTTGATAAAAGCGGCCTTAATAGCTGCAAATAAAAGATTCCAAATTTCCTCGGTGTATCAATTTCGTTTGCTGCCTCGCGCTAAAAATGAGGCAAAACCACGCTTTGATGCTGCCCTCAAGCAAGTAAGGAAAACCATGACAGTCTCGAGCTTCCTCACCAACATGACCATCCGGACCAGATTGGCTGGCGGCTTTGCGGTTCTCCTGCTGCTGACCATCGTAGTGGGATTGGTAGGTGATCGGGCCCTGGAGAGCTATGGCCAACGTTCGAACATTGTTGCCATGCTCGGGCAGGTAAACACCAACCTGACCGAAGCCCGGGTTGAGGAGAAGAACTTTCTGCTGACCGGTGAGGCGCAGGCTGTTGCCCGGACTCAGGCCCAGGGCGACCGGGTTCTGGAGCTGACCAATGAGATCAAGCCGCTGCTCGCAGTCGCCAAGGATATTGAAACCTTGGGCCAGATCCAGGCAGACGTAAAACAATACCAGCGGCTCATGGGCGAGGTTGAAACCAACATTGGTGAACGGGAGGCAGCGCTCGAGCGCCTTGAAACCAGTGCCCGCATCTTCGGATCTTCTTTGAAGGCCCACAGCTCTCTGTTCTTCGCTTCAGCCATTTTCGAGGATATGCGTCGCTCTGAACGCAAGTTCCTGATCGAACATGATGACGCCAGCGTCAAGGCTTATCTCGATGATGCGAAAAGAGTCCAGGGCCCGCTGAAATCAGCGGCGATCACGACCGAGGAAAAAGACCAGATCAATGCTGCGCTGAAGACCTATGTCAATGAATTTCAAACGGTCGTGGATCTCACCAACTCCGGAAAACAGCTGTCGGATGATATGGTCAGCACAGCTCGCAGTGCCATCGAATCGGCAAATAACCTTCGGGCACTTCAGACTGAGAAAATGGAGGCTGATCGTGAGCAGGCTTCCTGGTTGATCTTCGGCGCGACCGGTATCGCCCTTATTCTTGGCATCCTGATGGCCCTACTCATTACCCGCGCCATCGTCTCCCCTGTTAACCAGGCAGTGAGCATCGCCTCCGAGGTGGCTTCTGGCAACCTGACCGTGGATATCAAGGCCAGCGGTACCAACGAGATCGGACGACTGATGGCTGCCCTGGCTACCATGGTGACCAGCCTCCGGGAATTGGTAAGAAGTATTGAGTCGGGGGCCTCCAATATTGCAGCCTCGGCAGAAGAACTCTCAACTGTTACCAGCCAGACCAGCGATGGCATCAATCGTCAGAAGCAGGAAACCGATCAGGTTGCTACCGCCATGAACGAAATGACCGCAACCGTTGGTGAGATCGCCCGCAGCGCCGAACAGGCCTTTTCCGTGGCCGCCGATGCGGCCAGCCAGGCCAGCGACGGTGAGCGGGAAGTCCGCGCGACCGTAGATCAGGTCAACAATCTGGCACGGGAAGTCAGCCAGAGCATGGAGACCATCCAGGGACTCCAGAAAGAAACCGCGAACATCGGCACCGTTCTGGATGTGATCAAATCCGTCGCCGAGCAGACCAACCTGCTGGCGCTGAACGCCGCTATCGAGGCAGCGCGGGCTGGTGAGCAGGGTCGCGGCTTTGCCGTGGTGGCCGACGAGGTGCGCTCTCTCGCACAGCGGACACAATCATCGGCCCAGGAAATCGAGACTCTGGTAACGTCACTTCAGAACAGCGCCGGTGACTCGGTGTCCGCGATGGAGTCCAGCACCACCATGGCCTCGAACACCCTTGAACGTGCCACGGCAACCGGAACGACCATTGAGCGCATTGCCCGTGCTGTAGAGGAGATCAAACAGTACAACAGTCAGATTGCCACAGCTTCCGAACAACAGACTTCGGTGGCCGAGGAAATCAACCAGAACATTACCAGCATTCGGGATGTTACGGATCAGTCCGCCGCCTCATCGAACCAGACCGCCAGCTCGAGCAGCGAACTGGCAAGGCTGGGCAGCGACCTGCAGAACCTTGTTTCACGTTTCAGGCTGTAATTGAACAGCCTGCTGCCTAATCATCCCGATTCCAGTACACCCGAACGAGGTTCGATTCCTTGGTGTACTGGATGTCCAGATTACCGTCGTACGCTCGCTCAATAGCCTCCCCGGTGCCCCGGGGTAGATGCAGATCGGTGAATTTCACCACCAGCTCTCCCTCTGGACCGTCTTCCACACTCATAAGACGTTTCATCGGGTGCTCGAGCTTTTCTTCCTCGACCTTGTTGTGGATGAGTTTCAGGATTGCATCTCGATGCTTACCCAGAAAGCCCCCGGAGAGAGTCAGTATTCCAGCTGGCATATTATCCCGGATTCGCTCACAAGCCGGACACATAAGCTCGTTAAGCTCGCCTGCGGGTGGCGTTGCCCACTGCCAGCGCCCTTTATGGAAAGCTGCACCGCACTCGGAGCATATCGCTGGCTCCTTGGGCTTGGATCTGGCTACGTATGGATCGTGAATCTCTTCTTTGAGAAGCCGGTCATCCCGTCCGTGGCCAGCTGCAACACTGTCTTTGCCGCTCATGCCCTCACTCCTTTCCCTGATGACGGAATCTGGTCGTTCATTGCAGCCCGTGACGGTCAAAAATTTCCCTGACCTCACGTTCGGTCTCTGCAGGCACGATGACCTTGACCAGCTTGGCGTCTTCGTCGATGTAGATGTTATCCCGGGGAATGCCGGTCGCAATCAAGTCATCCCAGGTATTCTTGGCCTGGTCGCGATCCCGATAGGCGCCGTTTACTGTTTTGCTCATGAGTGAAACCTCCTGTTTGATTTCGATTTCCTTACATCTGAAAGAATAGGCAGGGAGGGTGGAGCTGTGCAAATATTGATCAACCGGAAATTGACGGAGAGCAAGACTGGAAGGCTAAAGCAAAACGCCCCAGCCTGTGGGGTGCACAAACTGAGGCGCTTTGGACTTTATTTGGCACGGCTGGGAGGATTATTCGGGCCTTTGGCCCTCACCCCTTCGGGGTCGCCGTCGCATTGCTCCGGCGTTCCTCAACCCACTGCGTGGGTTTCGGTCGAACCTCTTATCGGTTCAAATCCTCCCAGCTATACAAAGCAAAACGCCTCAGCCTGTGAGGTTCACAAACTGAGGCGTCTTGATCTTAATATGGCGCGGCTGGGAGGATTCGAACCTCCGACCGCCTGGTTCGTAGCCAGGTACTCTATCCAGCTGAGCTACAGCCGCTTAAAACTTGTGGCAGGTTGATCGATGGCGCGGCTGGGAGGATTCGAACCTCCGACCGCCTGGTTCGTAGCCAGGTACTCTATCCAGCTGAGCTACAGCCGCACATTGATCACTTGCTGTGGTTGAGTGCTACTTCAACCTGTCTCTCTTTCCTCAAAAAGGAAATGGCGGAGAGGGAGGGATTCGAACCCTCGGTACGATTGCTCGTACGGTTCCTTAGCAGGGAACTGGTTTCAGCCACTCACCCACCTCTCCTTGAGAACGGGGCGTATACTACCATAATTTTTCTGTTTTCATAGGGTTGACACGAGATTTTTCGGGCCCGTTTCCCCACACCATCAAAAAAGCCGTTCAGGTTTCCCTTGAACGGCTTTCTGACTCTCAGCTGTTGCCGGGCTCGGGCTCTTCAGAGCCTTTTTCCGACTGAATCCGCTGGTAGATTTCTTCACGGTGTACCGCGACTTCTTTCGGGGCATTGACGCCAATGCGCACCTGATTGCCTTTCACTCCCAGGACGGTGACGGTGATATCGTCGCCGACCATCAGAGTTTCGCCCACGCGGCGAGTCAAAATCAACATATCCCTTACTCCCTATCCAGAGCTACCTGTTCCGATAAATGGTTTTTTGATCTATTTATTGCTTTTATAGTGGGATCACTTACTGATCTGTAGACGCACATTCCCTTATACGGTGCACGTTTGTCATAGGCTCAGTATATGACGCCCTTTTTTCGGAGGCCCCGCAGACCGACCTTTTATCTGCGGTTTTCAGGCCTCTTCCGATACCGCGGGCTTGTCCAGTTCAAATGCACTGTGAAGTGCGCGAACCGCAAGCTCAAGGTATTTCTCGTCGATCACCACGGAAATCTTGATTTCTGATGTGGAGATCATCTGGATATTGATTCCCTCGTTGGACAGCGCCTCGAACATCTGAGTGGCCACACCAGCGTGAGAACGCATACCGACACCCACGATACTGACTTTGGCAATCTTGCTGTCACCGGCCACTTCACGAGCACCCAGTTCGTCTGCAACACGCTGAAGCACTTCTTTCGCACGCTTGAAATCATTGCGATGGACGGTGAACGTGAAGGCTGTGCGGTTATCCTCACCCACGTTCTGCACGATCATATCCACTTCGATATTGGCGTCACTCACCGGCTTCAGAATACGCAGCGCGCTGCCCGGGGTATCCGGTACGCCGGCAATGGTCAGTTTGGCTTCATCACGGTTAAAAGCGATGCCGGAAACAACCGGTTGTTCCATGGCGTTTTCATCCTCAAGAGTAATCAGGGTGCCCTCGCCTTCCTGGAAGCTGGAAAGAACCCTTAATGGAACGTTGTATTTACCTGCAAATTCTACAGAGCGGATCTGGAGCACTTTCGAACCCAGACTCGCCATTTCAAGCATTTCCTCGAACGTAATCCGTTCAAGCCTGCGCGCAGTGTCGACAACCCTTGGGTCGGTTGTGTAGACACCGTCAACGTCAGTGTAGATCTGGCATTCGTCTGCCCTGAGCGCTGCCGCCAGAGCCACCGCTGTGGTATCGGAGCCGCCACGCCCGAGCGTAGTGATGTTTCCACTCTCGTCTATGCCCTGGAATCCGGCAACCACAACCACTCGACCAGCATCCAGATCTTCGCGCATGCGCTGCTCATCGATCTGTTTGATCCGCGCCTTGGTATGGCTGCTGTCGGTCAGGATGCGCACCTGAGAACCGGTGTAGGACCGTGCTTCACAACCGAGCTTCTGCAGCGCCATGGACAGGAGCGCAATGGTTACCTGCTCACCAGTGGATACCAGCACATCCATCTCACGCGGTGTCGGCTCCTCCATGATGTTGTTGGCCAGGGCGATCAGCCGGTTGGTTTCACCGCTCATGGCGGAAACCACGACAACAACATCATGACCTTCCTTCCGAAAACGGCTCACCTTCTCGGCTACCGCTTCAATACGCTCGGTTGTTCCAACCGATGTGCCACCAAATTTCTGAACCAACAGAGCCATTATTTTCCCAATATCCGAAACGGGGACTCACAGCGGAGTGACACTCCGCCACTAAGAAGAAACGGGCGGGATTATAAACCCCAGCCCGCCGACAAAAACAGTTGCTTAAGCGATATTTTTCTCGACCCAGCCGGCAACACCCGCCAGGGCATCCTCCAGCTTGGATGGATCGTTGCCACCACCCTGAGCCATGTCGGGTCGCCCCCCGCCCTTGCCATCGACCTGCGCGGCCAGATGCTTCATGAGGTCCCCGGCCTTGATCCGGCCCGTGGCCGATTTTGTAACACCGGCAACCAGAGTCACCTTGCCATCTTCCACGCTGGCCAGAACCACAACGCCCTCGCCCAGCTTGTTCTTCAGCTGATCAGCCGTCTCCATCAGGGCCTTGCGGTCAGCACCTTCCAACTCGGAAGCCACCACCTTGAGCCCGCCGACGTCGACAGCGGTGCTGGCCAGATCGGTACCGGCCGAGGAAGCAAGTTTTGCCTTCAGCGCGCCCACTTCCTTCTCAAGCTGACGGTTGCGGTCAATCGTCTGCTGGACCTTTTCAATGACCGACTCGCGGGAGCCTTTCACCAGACGGGCCGCCTCGCGAAGGGTACGCTCGGTGCCGTCGATCCAGTCCAGCGCGCCCATGCCGGTAACGGCTTCGATACGACGGACGCCGGATGAGATGCCACTTTCAGAGGTAATACGGAAAAGGCCAATGTCCCCGGTACGGGAAACGTGCGTACCACCACACAGTTCAACGGAGTAATTGTCGGTACCCATGCTGAGTACCCGAACCACATCCCCGTACTTTTCCCCGAACAGCGCCATGGCACCCTTTTCCTGGGCCTTTTCCATGTCGGTAATTTCGGTCTGGACCGGGCTGTTTTCCAGGATCTGCTCGTTCACCTGGCGCTCAATCTCGCGAAGCTGCTCCGGAGTAACGGCCTCGAAATGGGAGAAATCGAAACGCAGTTTATCCGGGTCCACCAGTGAACCTTTCTGGCTAACGTGCTCACCCAGTACCTTGCGCAGGGCCGCGTGCAGTAGGTGCGTAGCGGAGTGGTTACGCTTGGTTCGCTCGCGACGGGCGTGATCAATCCGCGCATCGACTTCCAGCCCCGGAAACAGCTCGCCCTCGATCAGGGTGCCAAGGTGCAGGTGGTTATCCCCCTCCTTGCGGGTATCCGTTACCTTGAACCGGCCGCCGCTCCAGGTCAGCAGACCAGTATCGCCGACCTGGCCACCAGACTCGGCATAGAACGGCGTACGTTCGAGCACCACAACGGCCTCATCACCGGCTTCGGCGGTCTTTTCCTCGCCGTTCACGATGACTGCACGGATTTTCTCGTGGCCGTCAATGTGCTCGTAACCGGTGAACTCGGTCTTGCCCTCGAGCTGTAGGCCCGCGGCGTTGTAGTCGATGCCGAATTTGCTGGCTGCCCGGGCGCGCTCGCGCTGACCTTCCATCGCCTTCTCATAACCTTCGTAATCCAGCGTCAGGCCTCGTTCGCGAGCGATGTCGTTGGTCAGGTCGACCGGGAAACCATAGGTGTCATAAAGCGTGAAGATTGTCTCGCCCGGAATCTCGGCACCCTTGAGTTCGGCAATGTCCTGCTCAAGCAGACGCAAACCCTTGTCCAGCGTCTTGGCAAACTGCTCCTCTTCCTGCAGCAGAACCTTTTCAATCTGTTTGCGGCTGCTGACCAGCTGCGGGAAGGCCTCGCCCATCAGCTCGCACAGTGCACCGGTGAGTTTGTAGAAAAACGGCCCGGTTGCACCCAGCTTGTTGCCATGGCGTGCCGCGCGGCGAATGATACGGCGCAGCACAAAACCGCGCCCCTCGTTTGAGGGCATGACGCCGTCCGCGATCAGGAAGGCGCAGGAACGGATGTGGTCCGCGACCACACGCAAAGATGCTTCCGTGGTTGCGGCACCGCCCAGAATCTGTGAGGCGGCTGCCAGCAAATCCTGGAACAGATCAATTTCATAGTTGCTGTGAACACCCTGCAGAACCGCCGTGATGCGCTCCAGACCCATGCCAGTGTCAACAGACGGCTTGGGCAGCTTCAACATCTCACCGTCAGCGGTGCGGTTGTACTGCATGAACACCACGTTCCAGATTTCGATGTAGCGGTCACCGTCCTCTTCCGGTGATCCGGGGGGACCACCAGCAACATCCGGGCCGTGATCGTAGAAGATTTCGGTGCAGGGACCGCAGGGACCGGTGTCCCCCATCTGCCAGAAGTTGTCTGAGGCGTAACGGCCGCCTTTGTTATCGCCGATACGGACGATACGGTCTGCCGGCACGCCGATTTCCTTGTTCCAGATGTCGAAGGCTTCGTCATCTTCCGCGTAAACGGTAACCCAGAGTTTCTCCTGAGGCAGGTTCAGCCAGTTCTCGCCGGTCAGGAATGTCCAGGCGTAGTTGATGGCTTCCCGCTTGAAGTAATCACCGAAGCTGAAGTTGCCCAGCATCTCGAAGAAGGTGTGGTGACGGGCGGTGTAACCGACGTTTTCGAGGTCGTTGTGCTTGCCGCCAGCGCGGACACATTTCTGGGACGAGGTTGCCCGGGTGTAGTCGCGCTCTTCACGACCCAGGAACAGGTCCTTGAACTGGTTCATTCCCGCATTCGTAAACAACAATGTGGGGTCGTCCGCAGGTACCAGCGAACTACTTGGAACAATGGTGTGACCTTGCTGCTTGAAATAATCGAGGAATGCCTGTCGCAACTCTGCGGTTTTCATAGCCCTTTGATACCTTTCCAGAAACCCGGCGGAAATGCCGCCCGGTCCGCGATTGAATACGGATACTTACATGCTTGTGCAAATCCGCTACTCTAGCACACGCCGAGAACAGGAAAAACGTGAAACATCACAGGAGATTCCATGCCCCGACGCTTCCATGACGCCGAGGAACTATTCCCACCAGCCACCGCCATCAAACGTGCCCTTGCCATTATTTACGACGGTTTGATCAGCATTGCCGTGCTGCTTGTCGCTACCTGGGGATACACCATGGTGGCTGGCTGGATCACCGGCTGGGACAGGTACGAACAGATGGCCGAGGCAGGCCAGCTTTCCGGGGACCCGGGGCTGACGTTCACGTTGTTCCTGATCCTTTACCTGTTCTTTGCCTATTTCTGGACGCGCATTGGCCAGACCCTGGGGATGCAGGTCTGGCGGATTCGAATTGAAAACATTGATGGTACTTCGGTGAGCTGGAGCAAGGCGCTCAGGCGTTACGTGACGGCGGCGGCTGTGATCTTCCTGACACTTCTGGGCAGCTACTACCTCGGAGCTGCCACCCTGTTTCTGGGCATCCCGGCTATTGTTGCGCTGTTCTATCCGATCAATGGTCTGTCCATTACCGACCGCCTCTCTGACAGCGTGGTTGTATCCATACCCAAAGAAGCGACCAAAAAGTAATGGTTTAGCCGGTGGGATAGCAGGGCTGGTCAACCAGCCCGCCGCATCAGGATGCCACCAGCCACGGCGCTTACCGCGATGGGCACCAGCACCGCAAGCATTGGGTTGAACCCGTATACAAGGCTCATTGGCCCAAGAAAATCCTGCATATATTTGAACAGAAGCCCCACCAACAGCCCGGTAAACACCCGGAATCCCATGGTTACCGAGCGCAACGGCCCAAAGATGAAGGATATTGCCACCAGCACCATGACCGCCGTTCCCAGAGGCATGAGCGCCTTCTTCCAGAACGCCAGCCAATAGCGGGAGGCGTTGAGGCTTTGCTCGCCAAGATAGGTGGCGTATGTGTAGAGTCCGGTCATCGAAAGATTCTCAGGCTTCACGATCAACACGCTGAGAACGCCGGGCGAGAGGCCGGTTTCCCAGCGCAGGGTCCGGTCGTCAACGCGTACTGTCCGATCATCCTCGAAGCTCGTGGTGCGAACATTCTCCAGCAACCAGTGGTCGCCCTGATAAATCGCTCGCTCCGCAAAACTTGCGGCCAGCAGCTGCCGATCATCATCAAACTGGAAACGCGACACTCCATGCAGGACGCCATTCGGTTGCACGGCATTCAGATGGATGTATGAATCCCCTTCCTTGTGCCAGACCCCCGAAGCCGACGCCACGTTGCTACCGGCGCCCAATGCCACCGCCTTGTAACTCTGGGCCACGCGCTCGGCAGGCGGAGCCAGATATTCGCCTATCAATACACCCATAACCACGATAACCAGCGCCGGCTTCATTGCGGACCAGACAATACGCTTGAGCGATACGCCGGCAGCCCGTACAACCGTCAACTCCGAGGAACTGGCCATAGAACCCAGGCCCACCAGGCAGCCCATGAAGGCACCCAGCGGCAGATAATCGTAGATTCGTCTTGGCAGGGTCAGAAAGACATACCAGAGTGCGTCCTGGATCTGGTAGTTGTTGCGGATGTCATCCAGTTCGGCGATGAACGCAAAAATGAGATCAAGGGACAACACCACCATCATCACGAGGAACATCGCACCGCCAACCGTGCGCATTACATACCCGTCAATCTTGCGCACGAGCACCCCCATCCCGAATCAGGCGCCGGCGGTACAACCACGCTGGGCCGAACTGAAGCCATAGCCCGAAGCCGAGGAACAACGCGTGGACCCAGAGCATGCCCAGCCATTCCGGGACCTTGCCGGCCGCCAGCCAGTCCCGGGCGACAATGAGCAGCCCGAGATAAGTAATGTAGACAAGCATTGCCGGTAACAGATGAAAGAACCGGCCCTGGCGTGGATTCACGCGGCTCAGCCTCACTGCCAGCAACGTCACAATTGGCACGATGAGCGGCAGCGAAAAACGCCAGTGCAGCAACGCACGATCTTCCAGGCGGTCTGACTGCATCAGGCTCCAGGTACTGGCGCCCTCTTCCCGCTGCTTGGTGCCAGCCTCGCCGCCCTCAATCTTCAGACCGTAGGCTTCGAAATCGATCACATTGTAATTCAGCTGGCCCGCGGCGCCCTCAAAGCGACCGCCGTTTTCCAGAATGAGAAAACGGCTGCCGGTTTCCGGATCGATCAGCTGGGAGCCGGAATCTGCGGTTATGATCGTCAGGCCACGCCCGTCCGGCGCGTACTCGGCGATAAAAACGCCCTGCAACTGGCGCTTGTCTTCACTCAAAGCCTCGGTATAGGTCACCCGTCCGCCAGAGGAAAAATCCTGGAAGCGCCCGGGCGCAAGCATTTCAAACTCGGTTGCCTTTCGTTGTTCGTTCAGAATTTCCTGAACCTGATTCATTCCCCAGGGCGACACGTAAAGACTCATGGCACCGACAATGATCATCACTGGCAGACTGCCCAGAAGCGTTTTTCCCAACAGTGCCTTGTCACTCACCCCACAGGCGGACAGGACCGTCATTTCGCTTTCGAGATACATACGCCCATAGGCGAGCAGGATACCGATGAACAGCCCGAGGGGCAGAATCAGCTCAAGAAAACCCGGAAACCGAAAGGCCATGATCTCCAGCAGCACACCGGCCGAAATGCTGCCCTGGGCCGCACTGTCGAGATATTTCAGGAAACGGCCGCTCATGAACACCAGCAGCAGGATGCCCGAAACGGCAACCATACTGATCATGATCTGGCGTATGAGGTAACGGAAAATGATGCTCAAATCGGTCTCTCTGGCGGTATCCGCTGAAACGTGGAGGTCGCTGGGAACTGCGCGTATTCTATGTAACCTTGGTGCCGAATGACAGAGTAGCGGTATTACACCGGCATGAAGGCACAGACAGGCACGGAAGCGGCGCCAATCGCTTGATAATTTCCCCGCAAGCCCCAATGCTAGACTAGATCACAATCAAGAACGATTCCCGCCGCCGGCGGGAGCCTCGTGAACAATCAACAGGAGTTGCCATGAATTTCAGCCTGAGCAGTAAAGCCATCGCCAGCACCAAAGCAGACTGTCTCGTAGTTGGCTTGCCTGAGAAAGGCACCTGGCCCGATTCGACGAATCAGGCCGATGAGGCTCTGGGCGGGATGATCAAGACACTCCAGAAGGCCGGTGACCTGTCCGGCAAGAATGCCACGACGCTGACCATTCCCCTGACCGATCAGCCCTGGACTCGCCTGCTTGTGGTTGGCACTGGCAAGGATGAAGATCGCAGCCCTGCCAACTACCGTAAAGCGTTGATCGCGATGATGACCGCGCTCAAGGACGGTCCGTCCAAAAGCGTCGCCATCGCCCTCGCAGATACCCCTGTAACCGGCGAAGAAGCTGTGAGTTCTGAAGCAGCCCGTCTCAGCCTGATTGGCCGGACCCTTGAAGATCAGCTTTACACCTTCAGCGACTTCAAGAGCGAAAAACCCGCCGCCCGGAAGCTCAACAAAGCTATTGTGCATGCCTCCAGTGCCGGCAAGGCCCTCAAGGATGCCTTCAACCTCGGCCTGGCCACCGGCCGTGGTATGAATCTCACCCGGGATCTGGGCAACACGCCGCCCAACATCTGCCACCCGGAATGGCTGGCTCAGCAAGCCAAGAAGCTGGCCAAGGATTACGACTGCATCAAGACCGAAGTGCTTGACGAAAAGCAGATGGAAAAGATGGGCATGAACACCATCCTGGCCGTGGGCAAAGGCAGCACCCAACCGCCGCGACTGATCGTGATGGAATACCGTGGTGGCAAGGCCAAGGACAAGCCCCACGTACTTGTGGGCAAAGGTATCACCTTCGACACCGGCGGTATCAGCCTCAAGCCCGGCGAGGGCATGGATGAAATGAAGTACGACATGGGCGGCTCCGCCAGTGTCTTCGGCGCCATGAAAGTGCTCGCCGAAACCCAACCCAAGATCAACGTGGTGGCTGTGATTGCCGCAGCAGAGAACATGCCGGATGGCGGCGCTTCCCGCCCTGGCGACATCGTGACCACGCTCTCCGGCATGACTGTTGAAATCCTCAACACCGACGCCGAGGGGCGCCTGGTATTGTGCGATGCCCTCACCTACGTGAAGAAGTTTGACCCGGCCGCCGTCATCGATCTGGCGACCCTGACCGGCGCCTGCATCATTGCACTTGGCAATCACGCCACCGGCCTGCTGGCCAACAACGATGAACTGGCCAACGAGCTTCTTGCTGCCGGCGAGCGTGCCGGTGACCGGGCATGGCGCCTGCCGCTCTGGGACGAATACCAGAGCCAGCTCGACAGCAACTTTGCCGACATGGCCAACATCGGTGGCCGCCCTGCAGGGACCATAACAGCGGCCTGTTTCCTTTCCCGCTTTGCCAAGGACTATCGCTGGGCGCACCTGGACATCGCCGGCACCGCCTGGCACTCCGGCAAAGCCAAGGGCTCATCCGGTCGCCCGGTGCCCATGCTGGTCGACTACCTGATGTCCCATGCAGGAAAGTAAGCCCTCCAGCTCTTCGGAGACCGGCAGCCCGGCTGCCGGCCACTCCGGACAGGAAGACCGGAACCAGCGCTACTGGTTTCACATCCTTGCCCAGAACACGCCCGCCGCACGCAATCTCCACGCTGCAAAACTCGTGGACAAAGCCTGGCAGCAGGGCGACCGCGTGTGCGTCGTGTGCGATACCATGCAACACGCAGATGAGCTGGACGACCTGCTCTGGAACTTCAGCCCGGACGCATTCATCCCCCATAGCGTTGTTCCGGACTCCGCCACAACCTGCTCCGACCCCGTTGGCATTCTGCTTTGCCCGCCGGCGCCAGAGGATTGGGATACCGTGATCATTCTCTCCGCAACCTTGCCGGCGGATGCCGACCGGTTCAAGCGACTGGCCCTGGTTGCCCATAACGACCCGAATGTTCTTAATCAGGCGCGGTCACACTTCAAGCAATTGCGGGCACTGGGGATTGAACCCCGGGTGCATGATCAGAGGAAGCGTTAGGTTCGCCGCAAACAGGGCGACCATGTATAATCGTGCGTCTCAATTTTCCCTTGTGAATCAACCAACGGTCACTGCAGAACCCCATGGAAAAAACCTACCAGCCAGAAAACATCGAGCGCCAGTGGTACGAAAACTGGGAATCCAAAGGGTACTTCCGCCCCAGCGGTGAAGGCCAGTCCTACAGCATCGCGATCCCGCCGCCCAACGTAACCGGCAGCCTGCACATGGGCCACGCGTTCCAGCACACCATCATGGACACCCTCACCCGCTTCAAGCGCATGCAGGGCCGTAACGCACTGTGGACGGTTGGTACCGACCACGCCGGCATTGCCACCCAGATGGTGGTTGAGCGCAAACTCGCTGCGGAAGAGGACAAGACCCGCCACGATCTGGGCCGGGAAGAATTCATCAAGCGCATCTGGGACTGGAAAGAGCACTCCGGGGGCACCATCACCCGCCAGATCCGCCGCCTTGGCAATTCCGTGGACTGGGACAACGAACGCTTCACCATGGACGACGGCTTCTACAAAGCCGTTCAGGAAGTGTTTATCCGCCTGTACGACGAGGGACTTGTCTATCGCGGCAAGCGGTTGGTGAACTGGGACCCGAAACTGCACACCGCCATCTCCGATCTGGAAGTTGAAAACAAGGAAGAAAAAGGCTTTTTCTGGCACCTGCGTTACCCGCTGGCTGACGGCACGCAAACCCAGGATGGCAAGGATTACCTGATCGTTGCCACTACCCGGCCGGAAACCATGCTCGGTGACACGGCCGTGGCCGTGCATCCGGAAGACGAGCGTTATCAGCACCTGATTGGCAAGCACGTGATGCTGCCGCTGGTGAACCGCCGTATCCCCATCGTTGCCGACCATCACGCCGATCCGGAGAAAGGCTCCGGTTGCGTGAAGATCACGCCGGCCCACGACTTCAACGACTATGCCGTGGGCAAGCGCAACAATCTGCCGATGATTAACGTCATGACCCAGGACGCCAACATCCGGGACGTGGCCGAGGTGTTCAATGCCGACGGCACCGAAAACACCGAACTCGACGGCACCATGCCGGGCGCCTACGCTGGCCTGACCCGCGAAGCGGCGCGCAAGCAAATCGTTGCCGATATGGAAGCCGAGGGGCTGGTCGAGAACATCGAGGATCACGCACTCAGCGTTCCACGCGGTGACCGGTCGGGCCTGATTATCGAGCCCATGCTCACCGACCAGTGGTTTGCCGATGCCAAGACCCTGGCCAAGCCGGCCATTGAAGCGGTGGAAGACGGTCGTATCCAGTTCGTACCCAAGCAGTACGAGAACATGTACTTCGCCTGGATGCGCGATATCCAGGATTGGTGTATCTCGCGCCAGCTCTGGTGGGGCCACCGCATTCCGGCCTGGTACGACGCCGACGGCAATATCTACGTGGGCCGCAGCGAAGATGAAGTGCGCCAGAAGCACAACCTGGACGCCAATGTCGCCCTCGAGCAGGATGAAGACGTTCTTGATACGTGGTTCAGCTCTGCCCTGTGGACGTTCGGCACCCTGGGTTGGCCAGAGATCACCGAGCGCCTGAAAACCTTCCATCCGACCGACGTGCTGGTCACCGGCTTCGACATCATCTTCTTCTGGGTAGCCCGGATGATCATGATGACCATGCACTTTATGAAGAACGAAGACGGCAGCCCCCAGGTGCCCTTCCATACCGTCTATGTCACCGGCCTTATCCGTGATGAGCACGGCGACAAGATGTCCAAGTCCAAGGGTAACGTGATCGACCCGCTGGACATGATCGACGGCATCAGCCTGGATGACCTGCTGGAGAAACGAACCGGCAACCTGATGCAGCCCAAGCTGGCCGAGAAAATCGGCAAGCGCACCAAAAAGGAATTCCCGGAGGGCATCACCGCCCACGGCACCGATGCCCTGCGCTTCACCCTTGCCGCCATGGCAACGACCGGCCGCGACATCAACTGGGATATGAAGCGCCTGGAAGGCTACCGCAACTTCTGTAACAAGCTCTGGAACGCAGCCCGCTACGTGTTGATGAACACCGAAGGCGAAGACTGTGGCGTGAATGACGAGCCCGTGGAACTGTCTCTGGCAGACCGCTGGATCATCAGCGAGCTGCAGAGCTGCGAGCAGGACGTGATCCGTCACCTGGACCAGTACCGCTTCGATCTGGCGGCCTACGCGCTCTATGAGTTCATCTGGAACGAATACTGCGACTGGTATCTGGAGCTGTCCAAGCCTGTGCTCAGTGATGAAGACGCCAGTGCCGAAGCCAAACGTGGCACCCGTCGCACCCTGGTGCGCGTACTGGAATCCGTTCTGCGCCTGGCGCACCCGATGATGCCGTTTATCACCGAGGAAATCTGGCAGCGGATCGCGCCCCTGGCCGGCAAGACTGGCGACAGCATCATGCTGCAGGCCTACCCGCAACCGGATGCCACCAAGCAGGATTCAGCGGTTACCGCTGATATTGAATGGCTCAAGGGGGTGATCGTTGCCGTGCGGAACATCCGGGGCGAAATGAACATCTCGCCGGCGAAGAAGATCCCGGTATTGCTGCGTGGCAAAGACGCCGAGGATCAGCGCCGCATGAATGACAATCGCCAGTTCCTGAGCTCCCTGGCCAAGCTGGAGAGCCTGGACTGGTTTGAGGGTGACAAAGCCCCCATGTCTGCCACCCAACTGGTGGGAGACATGGAAGTACTGGTTCCCATGGCCGGCCTGATTGACAAGGAAGCCGAACTCAAGCGTCTGGACAAGGAGCTGGAACGCCTGCAGAAAGAGATCGGTCGCCTGGAGGGTAAACTGGGTAACGAGAAGTTCACGGCCAAGGCTCCGGCCGAGGTGGTCGAGAAGGAACAGGAAAAACTCCGGGACGCCCAAAGCAGCCAGGCCCGCCTGAGCCAGCAAAGGGCCGATATCGAGGCCATGTAACCGGCATGATCGGTATTCTCGGTGCAGGCTCTCTGGGAAGGCTCTGGGGCGCAATGCTACCCAACGGTTGCGTTGCCTTCGTCGCCAAACCGGGCGAGCCCACCGACTCAAGCGTCGATTACCGTTTCCGGCCCTTTGAGGGGCCGGAATCCTCCATACAGATTCCCTTCCTCACGACCGGCGACACGCCGGACCTGATGCTGGTGACAACCAAGGCCGGTGATACCCTGAGCGCTGTAGCAGGCGTGATCGACCAATTACCCGTTGATATCCCCATCCTGCTTTTCCAGAACGGACTGGGCAGCCAGCAAGCTGTCGCCGAGCGGTGGCCGGAGCGCCCGATCCTGGCCGCAACCACCACCGAGGGCGCAAATCGACCTGAACCGGGGCTTCTCGTCCATGCCGGTACCGGCGATACCTGGGTGGGTCCGCTGACGGAGCAGGCCAGATTCTCGGTGGACCGCGCGGTCGCCATGCTGGAAGACTCCGGCCTGGCCATCCATCGGGAGCCGGCCATCCTTCAGCGACTCTGGCAGAAACTGATCGTCAATGCGGGCATCAATCCCTACACCGCCATCCTGAACTGCCCCAATGGCGACATCCTGTCTGCAGGGCTATATCAGAACACCATCGACGAGCTTTGCCGGGAACTATCAGAGCTGATGAGCGCCGCCGCCCAGATCACGGAAACACCGGATTCCCTGCGCCAACGCATTGAACAGGTCGCTCAAAACACCGCGGGTAACACATCGTCCATGCGTGCCGATGTTCTCCGCAAACGCCAAACCGAGATAGACTTTATCAACGGGTATCTGGCAAAACTAGGAAAAGAACTCGGTATCGACACGCCGGTGAACCAAATGCTGACCGAACGGGTACAACAACTGTCGTCACATTAACAGGAGCAGACTGATGGGCAACCGCCTTTCCAAGATTTACACCCGTACCGGAGACGATGGCTCCACGGGCCTGGCCGATGGCAACCGGATTGCCAAGAATGCCCAGCGAGTTGAAGCCATGGGCACCGCTGATGAACTCAACTGCCATATCGGGTTGCTAATCGAAACCCTGGACAGCGACGACGAACTGGTGGAGAGCCTGCGCCGCATTCAGCACCATCTGTTTGACCTGGGGGGCGAATTTGCCATCCCCGGCAGCCGTGTGATTGGTGACGAACACATCGAATGGCTGGAGGGCACCCTGGACCGGCACAACGAAGGCCTGCCACCGCTGAAGAATTTTGTCCTGCCCGGAGGCAGTCCCGGCGCCGCCCAATGTCACCTTGCCCGGGCGGTCTGCCGTCGTGCAGAGCGGGTTGTCGTCGCCCTCGGCCATGAGGACTCTATCAACACCGCTTCCCGACACTACCTGAACCGTCTATCGGATCTGTTGTTTGTCATCGCCCGCGTACTGGCCCGGCGCGAGGGTGGCGAAGAGATTCTCTGGGAACAAAAAAAATCCGGCCTCTAAGGGCCGGATTTTTTATGCGCCTGATCGCGCGCAAAGGTCGCACCGATCAGACCTTGAAGGCTTCCACCAGACGCTGAAGCGACGCTGTCAGTTGCGACATTTCTCTGGAAGAACCCAGGGTTTCTTCAGCATTGGCGGCGGTTTTCTGGCCCAGCTCGCCAATCTGCTCAACGTTCGAGTTCACGTTTTTCGCGACGGCAGACTGCTCTTCGGCGGCCTGGGCGATCTGGTGACTCATATCCACGATCACGGAGATGCCCTTGGCGATTCTATCCAGGGCCTCTGTCACCTCTCCGGACTTCTGCACCGTTGCCTCGGTCACGTCCCGGCTGTTGGTCATGGCCGACACCGCGTCTTTGACGCCGCTCTGGAGCCGGGAAATCATGCCTTCGATTTCTTCCGTCGATTTGTGCGTGCGCTGTGACAGCGAGCGAACCTCATCGGCAACCACCGCGAAACCACGCCCCTGCTCCCCGGCCCGGGCCGCCTCGATCGCGGCGTTCAGGGCGAGCAGGTTGGTCTGCTCGGCGATGGCCTTGATCTCGACCAGCACCTGACTGATGTTGTCACTGTCCTTGCTGACCCGGTTGATCACTTCCACCGCGCCTGAGATTTCACCCGCCAGCTTGTTGATGGTTTCAACCGTGTCGGCCACCACGCCCCGGCCGGTTTCTGTGTCCTGTTCGGCATTGCTCGCGCTGTCCGCAACCCGGTGCGCGCTTTCGGTGACTTCATGAACCGCCTCAACCATCTGGTTCATGGCTTCATTGATCTGGCCGCTTTCTTCCATCTGACGCGCAACCGCTTCGCTATTGGCCGCAGCGGTGTCATTGACCCGGGTGGCCTGCTGGTCTACGTCCGCCGTCGTCCGGCTGACAGAGCGGATCAGCTCGGCAATCCGGTCGGTCATGTTATTGAATTCCGTCGTCAACTCGCCCAGCTCATCGCGGTTGCGCAAACTGATGTGCGTGGTCATGTCGCCGGCGGCAACGTTCCGTGCGGCTTCGCTGAAGCGGTTGATGGCGGTACGTACGGACATGAAGAAGCCGATGTAGAGATAGACAACCACAAGCAGCACGGCGATCAGGGCAACCACAATCAGGCGACGCTGGTTGATCTCACTCTCGAGCCGTGCGCGCAGGTTCGAGTCGACCACGCTGAAGGCAGCCGTCTTGACGTCGTCGTAGTGGGCCAACTGCCCGGACATCAGATCGTCGTATTCGGTCCAGGGCATTTCCAGACGCATGGGCGTTATCACGTTCAGATCCAGATGATCCCGAACCACCATCAAACTCTCGTCAACCCGTTGAATGGCGTTGCCTGCCTGATTGGCGAGGGCCGGCGATGCTTCAGAAGCAAGAGCCAAAGCCGGTGAAAGCAAGGAGGTGCGATTGGTCAACTGGTCATAGATTTCGTTCAGGGTTTCGCTCAGGGCGTAACCTACCTGCCCCTCGACCAGTGCGAAGATTCCGTAGGATTTTGCCCGACCGATCACGGTGCGTGCAGCCGGGAGAGAGTCCTGGACCAGGCCCAGAATCAACTGGTTTTCTCTTGAGGCCCCCTGCCCCAAACCAGAGATTTCAATGGTGGCCGAAAGCAGCGCCTGTGCCTTCTGGACGAATTCCTGATAATACTTGAACTGAGGATCGAAGCTGCCCTGGTAATTGTCATCGGCCCGCAATGCTTCCCACTCCTGGCGAAGGCCTTCAACCTGATCGGCCCAGGAGCCAGTCGTATCAAACGAGCGCTCTTCTGCGGTCAGAGCCGCCAGCAGGCTGTCAATCTCAGTGGCCGCTTCTTCGGAAACTGCGGTAATGGCACTCTCATCCTTGATGATCGCCGGTGAGCGATAGTCTCGATAATCCATCGCCGCATCCACCAGCCGATCCACTTGCTGGAGTTGCTCCAGCCCCTCGACACCCCGGGTCATGGTCTGAACCGAGCGATTCAGCTCGGAAATGGCAAGCCAGGACAGCCCGCCAATTGGTAAAAGGAACAGAATGCTGATGAGACTGAACTTGTAGACCATCGGCAGCCGGTTCATCAGGGCAATGGCAGGATTAATGAGTTGCTTCACAGGGACCCTCGTGCTGGCAAATAACCACTGAACGTTAATTCTTTTCTTCTATTGTCGCCTAAAGTCTTAAAAACTTAAGCTTTATTTGTTGTTAAACTGCAATGTTTTATAAAATCCGGGCTAAACGACGCCGGAAATAACCAGCAGGGCGAGTATGCATATCCATACCAGCATGCTTCTGTTCAGCAGATCCCTTACCGCTCGCAGACTCCTTCCCCCAAACGCTGTCCACTCATCCGGGTGAATCCGGGAAAACCTCGCTGGATCCAGTGCATACCCGGTTAACGACCCGTTGGCCGAAATCATGAGTACCTCGCCCGCTTTTTTGGAGATTCCGGTCAGAGTCTGGCGAGTTTCACGCAGCCAGCCGGCCAGATCTCCGGCAATTCCGAACGTTAACGACAAAAGCCTGGCAGGAATCCAGCCGGCAAGGTCGGACATTTTTGCAAACCTGGGCCTGGCCGGCGCCTGCGGCCATTGCTCGGCGAGCGCTACCAGCCCACGCGCCAGGACCGCGAGACCGATACCGCCAACCACATACCAGAAAGCCACCAGAAAAAAGCGCTGGAACACCGAAACCATCAGTGCCTTGGACAGGGAGAGGTGCATGGCCTCGGGAGACACTGCGGCTCCCCGTTCATCGGCCGGAAGAAGGTCTTTCACATGATGCCAGGCCGACTGCATGTCTCCCCGATGCCACGCCTCCGCATAGGCCCGCAGTACCTGTCGCCAGCCCGGCGTTCCCATAAGGACGACCAGCACCAGGAACTCCAGCGGGTAAGCCGCCATTCTCCAGCCAGAAGACACCAGCAGGTATTCCGCAAGCCCCAGTATCAGGGCCGGCAACAGGACCAGTGCCAGCCCGGTTGCTATCCCCGATTCATGGCCCGCCCTGACCCGGCTGCCGTAGCGGAACCAACGGCGCCAGACCTCATCGCCAGACAGCATGTCCAGGGAATCCAGACGCCTACGTACCATGTAGGCCAGAAGAAACACAACAAATACCATTCAGACGTTCCTCCCCGATCCTCGGACTATTTCCAGGGCTGACCGGAAATACCGCCAGTCAAAAGCCGGGCCGGGATCGCTCTTCCTGCCGGGCGCAATGTCGCAGTGCCCGGTAATCCGATTGGCCGTGATATCCGGCCAGGCCGTCATAATCAGGTCCGCCACTTTCGCCAGCATGCGATATTGCTCGGTGGTGTAAGGGGTGTCGTCGGTCCCTTCCAGCTCAATCCCGATGGAAAAATCATTGCATTCCTCCTGCCCTTCAAAACACGATCGGCCGGCATGCCAGGCCCGATCAAGCAGGCTGACAAACTGCACCAGCGCGCCATCGCGGCGAATCAGCAGGTGCGCAGACACCTGGACGCCCTCGATAGTCTTGAAGTAGGGGTGCGCAGAATGGTCGAGTTGGTTGCAGAAGAAGTCTTCTATTTCGCGGCCACCAAACTGGCCCGGAGGCAGGCTGATATTGTGGACGACCAGAAGAGAGATGCCCGCTCCATCCGGACGAGGCCCGAAATTCGGCGAAGGGGTCCAGCGGGCGAAGGAAATCTGCCCGGTTTCGCGAAGCGAATTTCCATCGGTACCGGAGGCGGAAGGGCGTTCGGAAAAAACGTCTGAATCGGGCAAAGTAATTCCAAAAGTTTCAGAGCATTACAGCCTCTGATTGAATCACAAAGTTGCCACGGTTGCTACGAATCAGTCCTTGCGGCTGCTGCGCAGGTTGTCGATGATCGACTCCAGTGCCCGGTCGAAGATCAGACCATCATCCAGCATGCTGATTTTCCCGAATTCCATGTCGGCGGCCAGTTCCTGACGCAGATACTCTGCCACCTTCGCGCCACTGCGATTCACAAAGATATATTTGCCAGTGGCCTTGATAAAGGCCGCAAGCTTACAGCGCACCCGGGTTTCGTCGCGGGTAAGTTCAATCCAGGAACCCACACGCAGGCTTTCGGCCTTTGACAGCCACTCTGGAGATACTGAAGCAGTCTGCGTTTCAGCGTCCGCCTGGGAGGCAGCCTCGCTGACCACAGAAACAGGCACTTCAGGCTCGGCCGGCGAGGGCGTTGCTTTGACAGCGTCTTCGGCCGCCGGCTCAGGGGGCTCGACGGGCTGCTCAGCAGCGGGCTCCGGAACGAGCAGATCCTCTGGTTCCGAAGGTGATTCCGGCCTGGACGGAGCCGTCACCAATCGCTGGAAAACATCCACATGGGCAAGTTCAAGGTCGCGAATCGCCGCATCGGTGGCAAACGGGTCCCAGGAAATATCCTGCAGTGCCTTGCGAAGGTCGTCCACAATGGCCGGTATTGCCCTCAGCAGATCTGACCTGGTGGTATCAGTGACCGGGCGCGGATCCACACTCCAGACCAACTGCTCGGTCAGGTTCCGGGCGTGCTGCCACCGGTCGCTTTCCTCGCCCTCCCGGAGGACAACCCATTGCAGGTACCGGGTCCAGGCTTCGCTCAGGAGGCCGGCAACCGTTTCGGGCACGTCCCGCTGCTCTGTCAGCTCCTTAACCAAGCCTTCCGCCGCCTGGGACGCCCGCTCCTGTCGAGCCCGCCCTTCTTCAGCATCCCGAAGACGTTGCTCGACGAGCTCACGACGCCGGCGATCGAGATCCATGAAGTGGCTGAAATCTTTGAGCAACTCCTCGAACAGGGAGACGTTGGTAGTGAACTCTGTCAGAACCCGATCTACCACCGATTCGATTTTGTCCCGAAGCGGGTCTCTTTGCCCGGCCTTCTTCTCGGTCCAGCCAATGGCCGAGAGTGCCAGCTCGTTAAGCAGTTTTCGAACCGGGTGACCGCCCCGGTTGAAAAAGTTCTTGTCACTAAGCGCCACTTTCAGCACCGGAATCTGCAGGCGCCCGATCAATGCTTTCATCACCGGATGCAGTTGGCGATCTTCCAGAATAAAGTCGAACAGCATGGAAACCAGATTGATCACGTCACTGTCGACCTGCCCAACGCTCAGGCTGTTGCCATCGCCGGAACGCAGGATGGGTTGAAGCTGCTCGTTCAGAGGTACAACGGTACCTTCACCCCATTGCCTGCTGCTCGACTGCGCTTCAGTCAAACGGGCCATAAGCCTGTCGGTATCAATGTAGCTTTCGCCGACCGAGGATCCGCCAGTGACAGCATTGGACTCACCGCGATGCAACAGCGCGCTGAGCTCCGAGAAAGTGGCCTGTGATTGAGACATACCCTGACTCTCGCTGGCAGAATCCGCCTGACCGCTGGCACTGGTCGGCACTGAACTCTCTCCTGACCCACGTTGACCGGAGCGGGAGGGCACCTTGCCGGTGGGCGGTCGTTTCATGTCAGGCATTACGCCTTCACTGATCAAGGTGCGATTGGCTTCTTTGTAGAAATCACCGAGGGTATCGGCAAGCAGGCGATCAAACAGCTTCAGAACCACCAGCTTGGCCCGGATATCAATGTCGAGGTCGGCACAGGCCTCGGCAACACCACCACAGATGATTTCCGGGCTCAGCGGCATTTGTGCGTCTTTCAGCTCGATACCCGGCACCAGATGCCCCACCCGGACGGTAAGCAGACGGATCTGTTCGGTATAACGGTTCCGGAGTTTATTTATGAGATTATCGACTGCCACCTGCTGCTCAAGCTGGGAATGGTCAACGAGGCTGAGAGAGTCCTCGTCAACTTCATCCAGGGACCTGGCACTTTGCTGGGGCTGGAACCTGCCGATTTCATTGAAAGCCTGGCTGACATACTGGAGGATCGAGACCACCATGGCCTTGCGACGAAGCCTGAGCTCCCGCATGGCATCAAAGTAGGCGGTCTGGTCGAGGTTGGAGCCGGCTCTGTCGGCGAGTTCAAACAGGGCATCATCGGCACGATCGAAAAAACTGGCAAGAACGGACTTGAGGGACTGACCCGATGCGTCACGCAGGCGCACAAGGGACGCAGGCAAAGAAAACCGGGCGGGCGGTTTCTGGCCTGAAAAGCTGACAACCTTGTTATCGTGCACCATCTCGCTGCTCCGCCTTGTATTACACAATTACCTGTTTATTTCTCCACTTCACATGATACGAGCTGCCCACGTCAGGTTGTGTCAGAATTTGTCACCTTTTGTGTAGACCTGACGTGCGTCACAGTTTAGCAGTCCTGCCCCAAGAGTTTGGCGATTCACCAGCGGCGCTTTAGAATTGGCAGCCTGAAACGCCGACAACCCACTGCACCGGACTTTTTGCCCTATGATTGCCCCTGAACTCCTCCGCCAGGCCAGAATTGAAAATGTTGCCCAAAGTCTGCGGGAGGACATCGGCGATGGCGACATCACGGCCAGACTGATACCCGCCGACAAACAGGCAACAGGGCGGGTAATTACGCGGGAAACCGCCACCATCGCGGGCAGGGAGTGGGTGGACGAGGTTTTCCGACAGGTGGATCCGGCCGTTGAGCTCAACTGGCAGGTGGCCGATGGCGAGACCGTGTCGCCGGATCAGGTGTTGTTTACCATGCAGGGTTCGGCACGCAGCCTGCTGAGCTCCGAACGCGCGGCTCTGAACTGGCTCCAGTCCCTGTCTGGCGTTGCGACGGCCTGCGCAGGCTATGCCGCCCGGGTCGCACACACCGGTGTTCGACTGCTGGATACCCGTAAAACCCTGCCCGGCCTGCGCCTGGCCCAGAAATACGCTGTAACCTGTGGCGGCTGCTTCAATCACCGGATCGGGCTGTGGGATGCCTTCCTGATCAAGGAAAATCACATTGCCGCCTGCGGCTCCATTGCCCTGGCCATTGAAGCCGCCCACCGGATTGCACCGGGCAAACCGGTGGAGGTGGAAACCGAGAACCTTGACGAGCTGGAACAGGCCCTTCGAGCAGGTGCAGACATCATCATGCTGGATGAGTTCTCACTTGAAGACATGCGGACCGCGGTCGCTACCACGGGTGGCAAAGCAAAGCTGGAAGCATCCGGGGGAATCAATGCCGACACCCTGGTGCCGATCGCCGAAACCGGCGTGGACTTCATCTCGATTGGCGCGCTGACCAAGGATTTGAAGGCTGTCGACCTGTCAATGAGACTGGACTGATCACTCCCCGCTAAGCAGGCGGTCGATCACCTCCAGCTCCCGAACCAGCCTGCTACCGGACTCCGGTCGCCCCCGGAAATGCTCTTCGGCCATCGGCGCTATGCCGGAGGCCGAGGGCAACGGGTGGTCATTTTCGATAATGATCTTCATTCTTTCCACAAAAACAAATTGCAGCCACTGGGTAAATTCCAGCGTATCGATGCAAAAGGGCTGCGCACTCTGGAACGCCTCGTCCGGTGGCGGCTCTGACTCCCAGAGCCCCAGCTGCCGCAACTCCATCTCAATGTTCAGAAGGCAGTCCGCAACCTGCCCGACCGGGTTACCGGATTCGGTCATATCAGTCTCGCTTCAATCGTTAAGCTGCTCAAGCTCCACGGTTTCGCCATGCAGAACCCGGAACAGGTCCTCGTACTGGCGCGTCAGCGGGTGCTTGGGTGCCATGTGAATCAGGGGCTGTCGGCTCTGGTGGGACTCTTTCATCTTCACGGAACTCGAGAGACGCACAGGCAGAACCGGCAAGCCCTCCTCGGTAAGCTCCCTGACCAGCTGCTTGGGCAGGCTGGCCCGCGGCTGGAACTGGTTGGCAACAATCCCTTCGACAACAAGATCCTCGTTGTGATCTTCCTGCAGATCACGAATCTCGTTGAGGATGTTGTACAGCGCCTGACGGGAAAAATCGTCACAATCGAAGGGTATCAGGCAGCGCTGGGCTGCAATCAGGGCAGACCGGGTATAGAAATTGAGCGCCGGCGCGGTATCGATGTAGATCGCATCGAAGGATTCACCCAGTTTTTTCAGGGCTTCCCTCAGCTTGTATATCTTGTGCTTGGCCTCCAGCTTGCGCTCGAGAAAATCCAGCTCCGGGCTGGAGGGCATCACAAACAGGTTCTTGAACGGTGAGGCATGGACAAATTCGTCCGGACGGCGATTGAACACGGTAAAGGCCACCGTCTGCTCCAGCATATCCGCAACGGTGTCCTTGAGCTCGCTGGCAGGCTTGCCCAGCAGATAATGGGTGGAGTTTCCCTGGGGATCAAGATCCACCACCAGGGTGCGTTTTCCACGAGCGGCGCTGATAGCTGCGAGATTGCACGTGATACTGGACTTGCCGACACCGCCTTTCTGGTTGAATACCACCCGTCTCATTTTGCCTCTCCCTTGATGAATCCGTTATCGATTTCTGCCCTGCGATGAACCCATTCCAACTCACCACCCCATCACTGTCTTTACAAACGGGATAGTAAGCCGTCGCTGTGCCTGAAGTGAATTTTCATCCAGTATATCCAGAATCCCCAGCAAATCACCGAGCCTTCGGGGCGCCCGGCGCATTATATAGCTGGCCACATCATCCGCCATCACCAGGCCACGTTTCTCGGCACGGGCCCTGAGAATGGTCAGGCGATCCTCATCCCGGTAAATACCCAACTGGATGATCAGCCCGTGACTGAATCTGGAGACCAGATCCGGCAACTCAAAGGGCAAACTGGCCGGCAAATCGGCCAGACTCACCAGCAAGAGGCCGCCTCGATCGAGAATCCGGTTATAGAGATGAAAAATGGCCTCTTCCCACACCCGCTGGCCTGCGATACGGTCGACATCGTCAAGACAGACGATCTCATGGGTCTCAAGCCCCGACAAGGCATCGGGACCAAAAGGCTCTAGCTCTGCGATGCTGATACACACCGCTGCCCTGCCCTGCTTTTCGCCCAGGTGGCACACTGCCTGTAGAAGATGGCTCTTGCCGGTATCGGCATCACCGCACAGAACAACGACAGGCATATCATCAGGTTGCTGACAGACGCTTTCAAGACGCTGGGCTGCGCTCGTGTTCCGGTCGCCATGGAAATTGTCGAATCGGGCGTCGTCACGCAGCTTGACCCCGAGCACCAACTGGGATGCGGTCATGGCCGGGTAGCCCTCCAGGCCCGCAAGCCCCACACCAGCAGGTAATGCCCCCCGCTGAACACGGTGGAAACAGCCACCAGGATAATGCCGGCATCCACCACCCAGGGCTGCATCGGCAGGTCCGCCAGAAGCACGATGATGGCCAGGGCTACAAGAATCTGGATAAACGTATTGATCTTGCCGGGAATGCTGGGCTCCATATCGTATCGACCAACCTTGTAGTGGTAGGCCAGAGCGCCGACCACAATCAGCAGATCACGCCCCAACACCAGCAGAAACAGCCACACGGGCAGAACGGCGGTGAGAGTAAGCATCAGGTACGCGGTGATCAACAAGGCCTTGTCGGCGAGAGGATCTGCAATTGCACCAAGCCTGGAACGCCAATTGAAATGGCGGGCAAGGAAACCGTCAACCGCGTCTGTGCCGGCGGCCAGAAAGAATATCAGCAACGCTCGGCGATAATCTCCGATAAGTAACGCTCCCGCGAAGGGAGCGATCAGAAGAATGCGCAGGAACGTCAGGGCATTGGGAATCCAGCGCCAGCGGTGCAAATTCAAAAGACTCCCTCCGGTTACACCTTATTCGCCGCCATCGCTCCCGATGACAGAAGACGGTTGCCAACGATAATACAGAACCTGGTACAGGGATTCGAACGCCTCCCTGGCATCTTCCTCATCGACGGGCACCGGCTGATAGGTAAACAGGGCAGTCTCTTCAGACGCCTCCGCAGAGGTTTGCTGATCCGGGCCAGCCGGCTGCGATACCTCGCTCTCGGGCGCCTCTTGCGGGTTCGGCCCAGACGACGCCACCTGGTCCTCTGCTGTACGGGCGGTAACCGGAGGTTCTGCCGGAACGTCGGCCTCCATTGGAACGAAGCGCGGATCCAGGGCGATGTACTCCCGCAGCTGGTCCAGCTCGCCGGAGAAAGCCACCCGCAGGGTCAGTTGCTCGTCCCGTACCCGATGGGCACCAACGCTAACCACGGGGGTCAGTCCTTCCAGCACCTTATTGGCGCCGGCATAGTCTTCAAGCGACGTAACGCCACGCAGCACAATGTCCACCTGGGGCGAATCGCCCACTTCCGACGCAGCAACCGCGTATCGGCTGGCGTATAACTCCGCCCAGCGGTTTATCGTCGCCTCCGCCAGCGCTTCCGGGGTATCGGCGGTTACCGACTCTTCCCCGGCATTCATGGCCATACCATCGAAGACCCAGCCGGCACGCCATTGCCCGCCAGCACGGCTGACCCGCACCAAAGCGAGCACATCATGGTCCAGATTCCCGGATGCAGACTTCACCCGACCAATAAACTGCCCCCAGATATCCGAGAGCAATTCGCGGTCAGAGCTGAAATCTGACGGGGGCAGCGCCACGGGCAAGCCACGCTTTCTGGCCGCCTCATCGAACGCAGCCCTCCAGGCTCCGGCGTCTTCCTGACCAGAGCCGGCCCCGGGCCGTGTTACGAGTGTTCTCGAGCCACGATCCTCGGCAGCAATCCAGGCCAGCGTGAGCGGTCTGTTGGCACCCCACACCGGCGCATCAATTGCAGCCAGCGCGCGATTCACGCCAACCGCTCCGAAGGACATGCTCAGAACACTCTGGCCGGACTCGCCACGGGCAACCTGATAGGAAAGCAGTAACGACTCGGCATCGGACAGCAGGGCTTCAACGCCCTCCATCGCCAGTACGTCTCGGGTACCGGAAACCCTTACCAGTACCTGGCTCAGCCCGTCTGCATAGCCCTGGGCGAGTTGACCCGGCGAGGACCCTTCCACTGGCACCTTTACCGAATAGAGACCGGAAACCGTCACCGCAGTCGCCTGGGCGGAAAACCCAGCCAGCAGAATGGTGAACATCGCAACTACCCACGCCCCGGATACAGACCTGTGTGCCGGCTTTTGCCCTGATACTGACATGAAACACCCTGCAATTCGCATGAATGGCGCATAGGATACACCATGCCCCAAGGTGTGAGTAGCGGCCCCGGATTTCGGAAAAGCAATATACATTTGGAGCGCCACACCGCACCTGTTAAAATCCGCCGCCTGACCCACTGGCCAACGGTTAAGTACACCATGAGCGAACAGAAGCCCTCCCTGACCTACCGCGATGCTGGCGTAGATATTGATGCCGGCAATGAACTCGTCAGCCGAATCAAGGACACCGCCGCGCGCACCCGCCGCCCCGAGGTTCTTGGCGGTCTCGGCGGCTTCGGCGCCATGGTCTCCATCCCCGCCGGATATAACGAACCGGTTCTGGTTTCCGGCACCGACGGAGTGGGCACAAAGCTCAGACTGGCCATGCAACTGGACAAGCACGACAGCATCGGCATCGATCTGGTCGCCATGTGCGTGAACGATCTGGTTGTCGGCGGCGCTGAACCGCTTTTCTTCCTCGACTACTACGCGACCGGCAAGCTGAACGTAGACGTTGCCACACAGGTGGTTGCCGGGATCGGCGAGGGCTGCGAGCAGGCTGGCTGTGCGCTGGTCGGCGGCGAAACCGCTGAAATGCCGGGCATGTACGAAGGCGACGACTACGATCTGGCTGGCTTCTGCGTAGGCGTTGCCGAACGCAGCGAGATTATTGACGGCGGCCGCGTCCAGGCCGGAGACGTGCTGATTGCCCTGGGCTCTTCCGGCCCTCACTCCAACGGCTACTCCCTGATCCGGAAAATTCTGGAAGTCAGCAACGCTGACCTCGAGCAGCCAATGGGCGATACCACCCTGGCCAACGCCTTGATGGCACCGACTCGAATCTACGTAAAGAATCTTCTGCAGCTGATTCGCGAAGTCGACGTTCGTGCCCTCTCCCACATCACTGGTGGTGGCCTGCCGGAAAATATTCCCAGGGTGCTGCCGAACGGCACCATCGCTGCCATCGATACAAACAGCTGGTCATTGCCCCCGGTATTCCAGTGGCTCAAGGACAACGGCGGCGTTGCCAGTGAAGAGATGTACCGCACCTTTAACTGTGGTATCGGCATGATTGTCTGCGTGCCTGCCAACCAGAAGGAGCTGGCCCTGGATACCCTGAAAGCACTGGGCGAACATGCCTGGCAGGTAGGCCTGATCGAACGTGCCGATGACGAACAGGCAGATGCCTGCGTTCGCTATGCACCGGGGCTGCTGTCGGCATGAAGGCAGATCAGACCCCGTTACCGAAAATCCTGGTGCTCGCCTCCGGAAGCGGCACCAACCTTCAGGCACTGATTGACGCCAGCCGGGAGCGGGATTTTCCCGGTCAGATCATTGCCGTTGGCTGCAACCAGCCCGGCGCGTTTGCCCTTGAGCGCGCGGCCCAGGCCAATATCGAGACCTTTGTGGTAAACCACAAGAATTTCGAATCCCGGGATGAGTTTGATGCCTCCCTGATGGCGGAAATCCTCCGATACAATCCGGATCTGATTGTCCTGGCAGGCTTCATGCGCATTCTGACCACGGATTTTGTTCGGGCATTCCGGGGTAAGATGCTGAACATTCACCCGTCCCTGTTGCCGAAGTACACCGGGCTGAATACTCACCGTCGTGCACTGGAAGCGGGCGATACCGTACATGGCGTTTCCATCCACTTCGTTACCGAAGAGCTGGATGGTGGCCCCGTGATTGCCCAGGCAGAAGTGGCGATTGTTTCCGATGACACGCCAGAAAGCCTCGCGGAGAAGGTGCAGGCCAAGGAACACATCCTCTACCCCATTGTTGTGCGCTGGTTCTGTGAGGGCCGGATTCAACTGGGTAGCGATTATGTGTTGTTCGACGGCGAACCCTTGAACGCTCCGATGCGCTTGCCGGACAACTGAGGCATCGCCTGAACGAATTGTCATCCCCGCATCCTGCCCGAGCAGCTACACTGTCGCCATTGATGACGGTAATTGTTCGGGTTTAACAAGATGCTTTCACGACGTCTCATCAGATTTGGTTGCGCCGCACTGCTGGCCTGTCTCGGCATTCTCGCCGGACCGGTCACACTGCATGCCGAGACCGAAGCCGACCTCACCCCCTTCGAGGCCAGCTATACCGCAGCCATGGAGAAGGGTCTCTCTCTCAATGGCACCGCAAAACGCACACTCTCCTCCCAGGGCAACGATGTCTGGCTGTACCGCACGGATGTCGACTCCTTCATTGTCAGCATCGATGAATCGCTGGTATTCCGCTGGGAGGACGGGCACGTCATACCCATGCGATACCGATACCGCTTATCCGGTTTCCTGATCAGCGACCGCAAGAACTCTATCGACTTCGACTGGTCCGCAGGCGTCGCAACCGGGGAATACAAGGGAAAGCCCTTCGAACTGGCGCTGGAAGAAGGCCTCCTGGATCCGCTGGGCTACCAGCTTCAGCTGCACCAGGACATCAAGAATGGCAAGCGGGAAATGACCTATCGGGTGCTCGACGGTAATTCTATCGACACCGATCGCTTCGCGGTGATCAATGGCGAGAATATGAGCACCGGCAACAAACAGAGCGCCACCCTGAAGGCGGAGAAGGTTCGCGAGGATTCCAAGCGCCAGACGCTGATGTGGTTCTCGCCGGAGCAGAATTTCCTGCTAGTCCGCCTCAGGCAGGTTGAGCCGGACGGCAGCACCTACGAATTGAAACTCAAGGAAGCAGAGTTCGAGCGCTAGACCTCACGCCCGGCCTCGCGCCACACGGCCTTGACCTCATTGGCAATGATCCGGAGGCCCTCGGCAACCCGATCGTCGTCCTGGGAGTAGGTCACGCGCAGACACTCATGCCGGTGCCTCCAGCCATCTTCCGGTAATCCGGGAAAGAAATAGTGTCCGGAAACGACCAGAACCCCTCTTCTCTTCAACCGCTGATACAGCTCAAGGCTGGAGATCGGCAGATCCGGGAACCAGAGCCACAGGAACATGGCGCCCTCGGGCTTGTGCACATACCAGCGGCAGCTGTCCTCTCCCATGGCCTCCCGGAATGCGGATACCGCCCGCTCCATCTTCGCCTTGTAGAACGGGCAAACCACATCCCGGCTCAGGGACAATATTTCACCGGAACGAACCAGAGGCTCTGCCAGCATGGCGCCAAAACTGCCCGTGGCCAGGTTCATAATGGCATTAATGCCTGACAACGCCTTGATCACCGGCTCGGCCGCAATCACGATTCCGGTCCGCGCTGCCGGCAAACCAAGCTTCGAGAGGCTCAGGCAGAGGATGATCTGGTCGTTCCAGGTGGGTGTTGCATCGACGAACAGCAAACTGGGAAATGGTGTGCCATAGGCGCCATCGACGATCAGTGGTATGTCGTGTTGGCGGGCGAGCTCTTCAAGCCGGGCAAGCTCTTCGTCAGTAACGACGTTACCGGTCGGATTGGTGGGACGTGACACACAGATAGCGCCGGTCTCGCCGGTAACCTCTACGGCATCAAAATCCACCCGGTATTTGAACTCGTGGGCGTCGGTGAACGAGATGTCCGGCTGCACCGCATGGAACAGGCCCGGCTCAATGCCAGCGTCAGCGTAGCCGATGTACTCGGGCGCGAGCGGCAAAAGAATATGCTTGCGGTTACCGTCGCCGTAGTCTCCGCCAAACATGTTGAACAACATGAAGAACGCCGCCTGGCTGCCGTTGGTCAGGGCGATATTCTCGGGTTTCAGGCCCCAGCCATATTCGCGGTTGAGCAGCTCGGCGAGCGAGGCGATAAACTGCTTTTCCCCCTGGGGCGGATCGTAGATGCCGACCAGACGGCGAACATCGCCCTCGTTACGGCTCATATCCGCGAGAATTTCCTGCACTCTCTGCTGGATCTCAGGAATATGCCCGGGATTTCCCCCACCCATCATGATCATGTCATCGCCGGATGCCATGGCGTTACCCAGGTCATCCATGAGGGACGTGATACCGGCATCGGCGGTGAACTTGCGACCAAAAGCAGAGAGTTTCATGGGATAA
>Ga0207881_1000099_pt1 | contig 51646 bp, 42 predicted proteins | sample MalvirmetagMSP97_FD_184227 | JGI IMG/M metagenome (GOLD analysis project Ga0207881, IMG submission 184227) | Marine viral communities from the Deep Pacific Ocean - MSP-97 (SPAdes) | ecosystem: Environmental > Aquatic > Marine > Oceanic | place: Pacific Ocean | collected 2011-05-03 | reverse complement strand
TCGACTCGGACTGAGGGACCTGCTGCACCTTGCCGAACATCTCACTGCTCGAAGCCTGATAGAACCGCACGCGTTTGCCGGAGGTGTCCTGATAGAAGCGGAGCGCCTCGAGCACGTTGAGCACACCGCCGCCGGTGACGTCGGTGGTCAACCGAGCGTTCTCCCACGAATATGCGACGAACGACACAGCGCCGAGGTTGTACACCTCGTCAGGTTGAGCGGCGGAGAACGCCCGCATCAGCGACGACAGGTCGAGCAAGTTGCCGGAAAGGATCTCCACGAACGGGTGACTCTGCTCGAGCAACGCCCGCTTTGGATTGTTCTGACCGCGCACAAGGCCGTACACCTTGTAGCCCTTGTCGTGCAGCAACTCGGACAGGTACAAACCGTCCTGACCGGTAATACCCGTGATCAACGCGCTTTTCATGTGGTCTCTACTTCCGTCGCGTCAGGTGGATGAACGTGCAAAGTCTGGACTCGAAACTGTGCATCCTCGAACCGGCTCGCGGCGAATCCGACCGGGTCGGGTTCGAATTATTGCAGAGTTCGGGTAGTTTGCAGTGCGTCGCTAAGGATGCTTCGACAGATGCAGAATGCCCGGTCGGCTGGAGTTCGACAAGTGTCGAGCTGAAAGGGTGCGGCGACCGCTGCGGATTTCTCGTCCTGCGAGGTTGCTGGGTCCCGAATTACTATTCACTCATTCGCGCACGAGGGGCGGAGCGCCGGACTTGCCTCGGCATGCCCGGCTATCGAACAGGAGACCGTGTAGGTGGACATTCGTGAGTACCTGGCAATCTGGCGCAGCCGATGGATTTCGATCGTTGCGACGCTGGTGATCGCGGTCGGAGGTGCCGCACTGATCAGTGCGTTCACCACGCCGCAATACGAGGGATCCTCGCAGCTGTTCGTCACCACCACCGGTGGTGCATCGGTGGCCGAGGCATATCAAGGAAATCTGTTCTCCACCGAACGCGTCACCTCGTACGCGTCCTTGGCTGCGGGCAAGCAGGTGGCCCAGCGAACAGTCGATTCGCTGGAAATCGACATGAGCGCGAGCGAACTGGTCGAAAAAGTGACCGCGACACCACAGCCCGAGTCGGTTCTGCTGGACATTTCGGTACTCGACCCCGATCCTGAACTCGCTCGCGATCTCGCGAATACCATTGCTGCGCAGACCAGCCAGCTCGTGTCCGAGCTGGAGACATCCGCGCGTGGCGGATCGCCAGCTGCGTCCGCCACGCTGGTGGAGCTGGCCGACACCCCCAGCTCCCCGGTCTCGCCGCAGTGGGTGCGCAACCTCGCTCTGGGCGCGGTTGCCGGTCTGCTGTTGGGACTCGTCGTATCGGTCCTGCAGGCTCGCCTGGACACGTCGGTGAAGGATGCGGAAAACCTCACCGACCAGGCAGGGGCGCCGACGGTCGGTGTGATTCCGCGAGAGAAGATCACCAAGGACACTCATCCGTTGTTGTTCGTGCCAGAGCGCCCGGCAGCGTCCGAGGCCTTCCGTGAGTTGCGGACCAATATGTCGTTCGTGGGAGCTACCAAAGAAGCACGAGTCCTGGTGTTCACCAGCCCGAAGGCGGCAACCGGAACCACCACCGTGGTGGCCAGCCTCGGCATCACGTTGGGTGAGATCGGACACAGTGTCATAGTGGTCGACGGCGATCTTCGTGCTCCGAGTTTGGCGGCTCACCTCGGCATGACCGATGACGTCGGCACCTCTTCCGTTCTCGCTGGGCACACACCTTTGGACGGTGCTGTCCAGGAGTCGTCGCATCCGGGCTTGTCTGTCCTTGCGTCCGGGCCGATCCCGCCCAACCCGAGTGAACTGCTCAGTACCGAGATTCTGGTCGACACCGTGAAAGAACTTCGCGCGACGTACGATTTCGTCCTGATCGACACCTCACCTGTTCTGCAGTTCAGCGACGCAGCTCTGCTGGCCAAGTCTGCCGATGGAGTTCTGCTGCTCGCGCGGTACGGAGGGACCAAACTGAACGACACAGCGAAAGCGGCCGAAAAGTTGCGCCTGGTCGGTGCCAACGTGCTTGGTTCTGTGCTCACAGCAGCAAGGATGAAGAGCAGTTCGTGACACTGACTTCGGGTATTCGTTGCCTCTGCGCAGTCGCTGCGGCAATGGCGCTGCTGGCCGGTTGTACTCAACCGGCCACGTCGTCTTCGACGCGAAATGCAGTGACGGTGACAACCAACGCCGCCGCGCGGCCTGCGCAGCCGACTGATAGCGCATCGAACGCACAGCTCGGAGGGACAGAACCCGGGGCGTTGCTCGCTGCCGAAGACTTCGACACCGTCGTTCCCCGCATCGCTGAAACCGGTGCCGAGGTCACGAAGATTCGCTATGTGTCGACATCCGGTGATGGGTCGCGCACAACCGAGGTGACCGGGACCGTATTCGTGCCCAGCGGCACCGCTCCCGAGGGCGGCTGGCCAGTGGTGTCCTACGGCCACGGCAACACCGGAATCAACTTCGACTGTGGCCCGTCGATGTATGACGATCTGCTCAACCAGTGGCTGCCCATCACCGCATTGCTGTTGAACGGATACTTGGTCGTGATGTCCGACTACGAGGGTCTCGGCGCCGGTGGTGTGACGGTGGCACACCCGTTTCTGGACTCGAACACTCTTGGGCACAACATGATCGATGCGGTTCGGGCGGCACGGAACCTGACGGACGCAGCGGGTTCGCGGTGGGCCGCTTTCGGGGGCTCCCTCGGAGGACTCGCAACCTGGGCGGCACACGATGTGGAACCACGCTACGGGCAGGGGCTCGAGTTGGTCGGCGCGGCGGCCTGGGTCCCGGTGGCCGACGTGTCCGACCTGCCGGCCAAGGCAACGGCGGGCGCACTCACCCAAGATCAGTTGCACCTGTACTTCCTGGCCATCATCGGCCTGAAAGCGACCAGCGCACCGGATTTGAACCTCGATGACTATATGCGCGGATCGGTGGCCGCCAACAAGGATCTGTTGGTGCTCTGCAACGGCCCGAGGGTGCCCGATGCGATCGAAGTGCTCGAGAACGCAGACCCTGCGGACATGGTTCCGGCGTCTCCGGCTGCCGAAGCCAGGATGACATCGCTGTTGAAGGAACGGGCTCTGGGGGATCACATGGCGGGCGCGCCGCTGCTGGTGATGTACGCCGATCAGGACAAGCTCGTCGATCAGGAGTGGACCGCTCGAGTGCTGTCCGAAGCATGTGAGGCCGGTGGATCCATCGAGTCCGAACTGCGTGTGGGAGAGGGGCACGGCACCATCGACGCATCGCGTGCGTTTCCTTGGATCGGCGCCCGTTTCGACGGTCAGCAAGCTGCCAATGATTGCCCGTCATCGTGAAGGGTGCACTCGTCCTGGTGACGCTGACTGCATTGGTTGTGGCCGGGTGTAGCTCGAACCCCAGCACCACCGCGCCGTCCCCACCGGGCCCGACATACGCGGATGGGGCACCGGGATCACTGGTCGACTCGTCGAGATTCTCGACGGCAGACATGCGGATCGGAAAGCTCGGCGGCGAGTCGCACCGCATCACGTATCGGTCCACATCGGGCGTCGACGGGTCCCCGACGGTCGTCACAGGGTCGGTGTTCACTCCACCGGGTCTCGCGCCCGAGGGCGGATGGAACATCGTCGCCTACGGGCACGGTACGACGGGAATGCTCGAAGACTGCGCGCCGTCGATGTACCCACACCTCATCGGCAACGCGGGCCCCGTGGCCGCATTGGTGAACAACGGCTACGTCGTGGTCATGCCGGACTATCAGGGGCTCGGCAGCGACGGCCCGCACCCGTACCTCGAGCCGCGTACCGTCGGCTTCAACATGATCGACTCTGTGCGCGCCACACGGGAGCTCGTTCCCGACACCAGTGCGCGGTGGGCTGCCTTCGGTGGTTCACAGGGTGGGCAAGCATCATGGGCGGCGAACGAATTGCAGCAGAGCTATGGAGCAGGGCTCGATCTCGTGGGTGCGGTGGCCTTGGCTCCGGCTGCGAATATGTCCGGTCTCGCGACCGACGCTTTCCTCCGGGCGTTGACCCCCGAACAACTCCCACTGATGCAGTTCGCGGTCAACAGTCTTGCCCAGGTGTATCCGGACATCGTGCTGAGCGACTATCTGCACGGGGACGTTCTGGCCAACAACGACGCGCTGCTGCAGTGCGCGGGAACCGCGTTGGAAACCCGAAACCAGCTAGCGGAATCCATCGTTGCCGATGACGTCGCGCCGTCCTCGCCGGAGTCGGCGCAAGTTCTCGCCGACCGCCTGACGCAATGGTCGCTGCCGCTTGCGCCCGGTGGGCCCGGAAACACAACCGGATCGGGGGTTGGGGCTTCACCGATGCTCGTGGTGCAGGGTGACGAGGACAACCTGGTGCGCTGGACGTGGACGCTCGACGCGGTGCGTCGCGCATGCGAGCGAGGCGACGTGATCGATTGGCGGCTGCGACCCGGTGAGGGGCACGGTGACCTCGACACGGTGGCGGCGTTCGCGTGGATGGCAGACCGGTTTGCAGCCGAGCCGGTCGCCGACTCGTGCACTTCGCTTGTTGGGCCCTCTGGCGCCGAAGCTTTGCCGGAAGCTACTTCCATGGATTCCACCGAGCCGGCCAATCCCGTTGATGCCGGGTTGGATTCGGAACCGAATGGTGAACTTTGATGCGTATGCCGATCCTGCCTCGCACGGCCACGTGGATCGCCGCAGTCGGAACGTGTGCGGCCCTGGTGGCAGGGTGCGCCTCGGCGCTGGAGCCGAAGGCCGTGCCCGAACCGCAGACGATCACCACGGCGGATTTCGCGACCGATGGGCCTGGCTCTTTGGTCGAGGCGATGACGATCCCCACCTTCGACCGTTCGGTCTCCAACTTGGGCGGCACCACAGCGAAAGTCCTGTATCGGTCGACGTCGGGTATCGACGGAACACCTACCGAGGTGTCGGGCGCGCTGTTCGTTCCCCCCGGTGACCCACCCCCCGGCGGTTGGCCGGTGATGGCATTTGCGCACGGAACCACCGGTATCCAGCAGGAGTGTGCACCGTCGGCTTCGAACGACTTGCTGGGTTCTGTTGGTTTGATCAAGAGTTACCTCGAACTCGGGTTTGCGGTGGCGGCGGCTGACTATCAGGGGCTCGGCACCGACGGCAATCATCCGTACCTCGACAATCGCACTGCCGGCCTCAACGTTATCGACTCGGTTCGGGCACTACGCAAGCTGTCACCATCTGTGTCCAACCGGTGGGCAGCGTTCGGTGGGTCCCAGGGCGGCGGGGCGACGTGGGCAGCGAATGAGCAAGCGGCCGGGTATGCGCCTGAACTCGAACTGGTCGGAACGGTCAGTCTCGTCCCCTCGGCGGACATGTCCGGAATTGTCCGAAAAGCGCTGGATGGCACGCTCACCGACGATCAGGCGGCAGCGTACATCTGGATGCTGATGGGACTTCAGAAGTCTTACCCTGATCTACGAATCGATGACTACATATCGGGTGTGGTCAGAGAGAACTGGGATGTCTTGGGTGCGTGTTCGGGGCCGGAGGGAAACCAGCGCGGAGAAATCCTGAGCCAGATGTCTGCCGACGATGTGGAGCCCGCGTCCTCCGAGGCCGCGTCGTTGTTGACCTCGCTGCTGGAGAGAACTGCACTGCCCATCGGTCCCGCCTCGGCACCGATGATGGTGATCTACGCCGGACGGGACAGCTTCATCGATACTCGGTGGACCGACGACGCCATCGCCGAAGGGTGTGCGCTCGGCAGCGTCATCGAAGCCGACTTTCAGCCGGACAAAGGCCACGGCGATGTCGACGGTGGAGCATCGGTGCAATGGCTGGGCGAGCGCTTCGGTGGTCAGCCCGCGCCCAACAACTGCTGAACCGCTAGTACATCAGTGGACGAAAGATCGGGTGGTAGTCGAGAGATGACCGCCGTACTCCGACATGCTTGGCGGGAACGCCCGCGACAATCTCCATGTCGGCAACGTCCTTCCTGACCAACGAGCACGCGCCGACAACTGCTCCCACGCCGAGTTCGACGCCTGCCAAGATGGTTGAGCGACTGGCAACCCACACGTGGTGCTTGATGTGAATCGGCGACAAGAACCGCCCGAAGTCGTCGGAATTGACCAGGTGGTGGCCGGCCACGATGTGCACATCGCTGGCCAGTACGACATCGTCGTCGATGGTGAGCTCGCCGCGGGCATCGAGTAGGCACCTGAAGCCGATAGAGCAGTTGTTGCCTACCGTCAGCTGCTGAATCCCGTGGACGCGGGTACCCATCATGATCGAGGTATTCTTCCCGATCTTCATTCCGAAAAACCTGAGCCAGCTCTGACGAATCGTGTGCGACGGTATGTGAGTTATCGCGAAATTAAATAGCCGTTCACCGATTTGTTCGCGGGCGTTGGTGGGGATCTGATCGGTAGTCCGCTTCGCCGGCGTCATTTCCGCGTGTTGCGCCGAGGGCTCGGTGCTCATTGAAATCCTGTTCGGTCGTCGTGCGCGTAGGTGCCTACTATATCCGAGCAGTTCGGCTGCGCACGGCGAGTGCGGGACGCATGGTCGGGAGCCCCGCGTGGTCGGAAAAACGGTATTTCTGTCGACCATTTGTTATGTAGGTTAACGCAGCAATAATCTTCAAGTCTGTTTTAGGGGGTTTTTCTCTACCCGTTTCATGTCACTAGGCGTTCTCATTGTTCAATCGACCACACGACATAGCAGAGTGCGAAATGTCGTGGATAATTTCCTCGCATGTGGCAAACGCGAAGGGGCTCGGTATGATCGGCAACAAGCTGAGAGTTCTGCACGTCACCGAAGCCTTCGGAGGTGGTGTGCGCAGTGCGATCATCCACTACATCACGGGGGCCGACCAGTTCGAGCACAGCCTGTTCGCCCGAGTGCGGGTTGGACACGAAACCCTCGATTTGCCAGCAGGAATCGATGTTCATCGGGTCGACGGAGGTCTGCGGGGGTTTTTCCTCGAGGCCAGGCGTGCCGTGCTGGATGGCAACTACGACATCGTTCATCTTCACTCGAGTTACGCGGGTGCACTGCGTGCCATGTTGCCGAGGGGGACGCGAGTTGTCTACTCTCCCCATTGCTATGTGATGGAAGCTGGTCATGGCGCAGTGAAGAAGCACGTATACCGCACCGTCGAAAAGACTTTGGCGCAGCGAGCGCAGGTCCTCGTGGCCGTGTCGCCGCACGAGGAGTCGATCGGTCTCGGACTTCGCTCGGACATGCCCTCGGAGGTGGTGGAGAACATCGTCATGCCGGTACCCGCCGTCGGTAGTGCAGCACCGCGCGTGGAGGGCAAGCCCGTCATTTCCATGATCGGCCGCATCATGGCGCAGAAGGACCCTGGCTTCTACGCTCGCGTTTGCTCGGAACTCGGATCGTCCCGGTATCGATTCGTGTGGATCGGCGACGGTGAAGCACACAGTCGGGCCGTTCTGGAGAGTGCGGGTGTCGAGGTCACGGGGTGGCTGCCGCCAACCGAAGTTCGCGAGCTACTTCGGATTTCGGACCTCTATGTGCATACCGCAGCGTGGGAGGGTGGCCCGTTGGCCACCCTGGAGGCCGCTGATGCCGGGTGCGCGGTGTTGGCCCGATCCATCCCGAGTATGGAATCGCTCGGCTACGCGCTCGCCGGGAGTCGGCCGCTCGATGTCGCTCAGGCAGTGGATCTGTTCTTCTCGGACACTCGGTACCAGGAGTCCGTCAGGCTGGCTACGAAAGCCATTGCCCAGGCGAGCACGATCGAACGGATGTCTCGGAGTCTGGACGCGGCCTACGGTCAGGCCATGAGCCTTCGCTAGCCCATCTTCGGCGAACTCACAGATCCAGTTCCGCCAGCCGAGCGTAGTACTTGTCCACGTTGCCGAGCTTGATGCCCTCATACCCGCGTACCAGCTGGGCCGCCTGTGCAGCGTCGACTGCGCGGTCGTAGTTGGATTCCGTCAGTGTGCTCGCGAGGTCCGCCATCAGCGTTCGATAGTGCTCGACCAGCTTGCGCTCGACGCGACGCACGTGCGCGTACCCGAACAGGTCCAGCGGAGTTCCTCGTAGAACACGTCCGCGCGCAAGTACTTTCAGTGGGACGCGCGACTTCGGTCCGAGCCCGATCTTCTTTTTGCGTCCCAGAGCTCGCAAAGTCGGCGGGTGCAGCTTGAACGTCAGTTTGCTTGCCCCGGGCACCTCGACACGTACGAGTTCGATGAACTGAGGGTCGGTGAGCATCCGCGCAACCTCGTACTCGTCCTTGTAGGCGGTGAGCTTGAACAACCCACGCGCGACGGCATCGGAGAATTCGGTCCGATCGGTAGCCGATCTCTCCGCACGCCAAATCTGCTCGACGGTGGACACATAGCGCTGCGCAAGCCGCAGGTTCTGGAATGCGATGAGCTCCCCCGCGCGTCTGCGAACAAGCTCGAGAACTTCACCTTGCAGGGGGGAGTACGTGAACATCGAGGCCGGAGCCTCCGTGTGCGTGGGAAAGACCTTCTGGGCGATGGCGTCGGCGAAATGGTCGGGATCGGCGACTGCCACCTGCCCCCACCGAAACGCAGCGATGTTGTCGGCGACTGCGACGCCGTTGATACCGATGCCCTCTTCGATCGCCCACCCCGGAATGGGAAGTCCACCAGCCTGATACGCGGCACCCACGAGCAGAAAGTTCGCCGCTTCGGTGCTGCCGAGTACGGCTTTGGCCGCTGTCATGGCGTCGATCGAAGTGAGGATCTTCGATGCAGATTCCAGGCGTTCCACCATTACCGACTCGTCAGGGTAGGCCACGGAGGCGTCGTACACCATGTCACCGGTCGGTGTCTTGGATGTCGATGCGGCTGTGACCGTTCGCCCGCGGTTACCGAAACCGACGTACTTGCTGTCTGCGGCGACCAACAGGTCGAAGGCAAGAATGCAGTCTGCGTTGCCAGGAGTGATGCGATTGGACGGCTCGACCATGGACGAGCTGATGCGCAGGTGCGAGGTGACCGGGCCAGCCTTCTGGCTGAGGCCCGTTTGGTCGAGGCCCTCCACATGGAGTCCCGCGCGCATGGCTGCGGTGGCCAACACCTGGTTGACGGTGACGATGCCGGTTCCGCCGACACCGGCGAGAAAGATATTGTGTGTGCCCACAATTGGGCCCAGGACGGGCGCTGGCACCTTGGGCGGTGTCATTCTCGCATTCTTCGGTTTCGACGGAACTACTGCATTGTCCGGGACTTCGACCGTCACGAACGACGGGCAGTCGCCATCGAGACAGGTGTAGTCGGTATTGCAGCTCGACTGGTCGATACGCGTCTTTCGGCCGAACTCGGTGTCGATCGGTTGTACGGAGAGGCAATTGCTCTTGACTCCGCAGTCTCCGCAGCCTTCGCACACGAGCTCGTTGATCACGACGCGGGTGCTGCGCGCGGGAATCTTGCCGCGTTTGCGTTGGCGTCGCGCATCGGCGGCGCAGCGTTGGTCGTAGATCAGAACTGTCACGCCTGCGATATCGCGCAGTTCCTTTTGTGCCTCGTCGAGTCGGTCTCGATGCAGGAGTTTGGTGCCGGGCGCAAGAGCGGACTTGGAATGCCGTTCGGGTTCGTCGGCGCAGATGATGATGCGTGCGACGCCCTCGGATGCAAGTTTGTGGGTCAGCGCCGGCACTTCGAGTCCGCCTTCGGCGTCCTGTGCGCCGGTCATGGCGACGGCCGAGTTGTAGAGGATCTTGTACGTGATGTTCACGCCCGCAGCGATGCACGCCTGGACGGCGAGCTGGCCGGAGTGAAAGAACGTTCCGTCCCCAACGTTTTGAAAGGTGTGCGGTACGTCGGCGAATTCGGCCTGGCCAATCCACTGCGCGCCTTCGCCGCCCATTTGGGTGAGGGCGTTCACTGCGCTGTCGGTCCGGCCGGACATGGTGACCAGGGTGTGGCAGCCGATACCGCCGCCTGCGATGGATCCCTCGGGTACAGCGGTGGATCTGTTGTGCGGGCACCCGCTGCAGAAGTAGGCGGTTCTCTTGGCTTCGAGCGGGGTGAGCGTCAGCGGCGGCGGAAGCGGTCGACGCAGGTCGACGAATGGCGATAGTGCTCTCCGGATGGGTTCGGCGAGGCGTGCTGCGGTGAGTTCACCGTCGATGGGGACGAGACGCGACCCGTCCGATGCCCTCTTGCCCTGAATCCTTGGGGAATCCGTGGCGCCGTAGAGGATTTCTCGTAGTTGGGATTCGAGGAACGGTACTTTGTCCTCGACGACGAGGATATCGGAAAGGCCGTCGGCAAACTCGTGCACGCGAGAAGCTGAGAGCGGGTAGATCATGCCGATTCGCAGTATGCGGATGCCGTTCTCGCGCAGGTCTTCATCGGACAGGCCAAGATCGACGAGCGCCTGCCTCATGGAGTCGTACGCACCTCCGGCGGCGATGATTCCGATCCGCGCGTTCGCCGGGGCAACCTCGACGGCATCGAGTGCGTTCGCTGCGGCGTAGGCCTCGACCATCGCCCAGCGTGGCCCGAGGAGGTCGGCTTCGGCCAGCACACTGTCCGGGGGTGCTTTGAAGAAACGTTGCGAGTACGTCCAAGGCTTGTCGTCCCATTCGACATCGGGGACCGTGATCTCGACGTCGCTCGTGCTCGAATCGATTGTCCAGAGGCCATCGGCGACGTCGGCGATAATTTTCAGGGCGACGAAGCACCCCGACGAGCGGGACAGGGCAATAGCGTGCAGTCCGAACTCCACCATTTCTGCGCCGTTGCGTGGGTAGAGGGTGGGGATGCTCATCGCTGCCAGCGAACGCTCGCTGACGCAGGGGATGGACGAGGATTTTGCGCCTGGATCGTCGCCCACGAGCATGAGCACGCCGCCTTCGGGGTGCGCTCCGTACATATTGCCGTGTCGAAGTGCATCGGTAGCGCGATCGAGGCCGGGGCCTTTGCCGTACCAAACGCCGACGACTGAATCATGCGTTCTGGTTCCGACCGGCAGTTCGATCTGGCTGCCCCACACCGAAGTGGCGGCTATTTCCTCGTTCAATCCCGGAACGAGTCGAATGTCGTAGTCACTGCGCAGGGTCGGTGTGCTCGCCAGAAGCCTGTCGAATCCGGCCAGCGGGCTGCCCTGGTAGCCAGAGACGAATGTGCCGGTACGGATGCCGTTCTTTGCATCCCGGACCTGTTGTTCGACAAGGAGACGAGCGATAGCTTGAACGCCGCTGACCAGAACCGGACCGGCTCCAGGGCGGTATCGGTCGCGGATGTCGTAGCCGACATCGTCGGAGACCGACTTGGCCTGCAGATGCACGTCAGCACGCTCGGTCTGTTCGGTCACGACTCTCCTACGTCTCTCACGTGTCGACACGGCGGCGACGGACTCACGGTAGGCCCAGGTGGAGTCGGCTGCAACTGGACGGAATGTGATTCTTTGCTGCGCAGCACTTCTCGATTCCGAAGCAAACTTCGAGTCTGTTTCGGGTGGTTCAGGCTTCGCTTTTCTGTTCCCGGCGTGGTCTATGGACAGGAATTGGGAGCCTCGAAGCCGTCGAATCGTTCGCGGACCCAAGGGACGGCGGGGGAACCGTCGAGGTCACCGTGGCCCTGCCCCACTCGTACCACACTCTCTATGGTGCCGCCGAGTGCGCAAGCCGCGGACGAGGCTTTGTCGAGCCATGCCACGTCGACGATGTCGTCCTCGGACGCGTATATCAGCAACAAAGGTCCGGACAAAGGTCGCGATGGCAGCGCAAGTTCAGATAGCCAACCAGCAAGGCGGTCGACGGCACCTTGGTCGATCGGTACCAGATCTTTGGGGTCGAGGTTGTCCAATACCTCTTGCGCACGGTCTGCGTCAGACCCGTAGCAGGCCTGGACCAGAACCCTGTTGTCGAATGCATCGCCGCGCATTTAATCGGTCAACTCGATATCGGGCTGCGTAGTTCGTTGCAGAGCGAGCACTTCCAGCATGTAAAGGTGTCTTTGCGCCGATGACATCGACATGTCCGACGCGGCGTAAGCGAGACCGGTCATGTCAGCTGCCGGCGACACGCTCACACTCCCGAGGAAGTTGAGGCCACGGCCATAATCGGTAGCCAATTCGTTGGCGGCCCATACAGCGGCGCCACCCAGAGATCCGCCGAAGGCGACCCATTTCGAGGACAACCCGTCGGACACGTTCCTGATCGCTCGGACGGAGTCGACGATGTTGTACCCGTAGCTTCGTGTATCGAGCATCGGAAACGGCGAACCGTCACCGAGGCCGACGTAGTCAGCCATTGTGACGGCGTAACCGTTCAGCAGAAATGCCCCGACGACGAGTGCGTTGCCCAGCAGGTTGGGATGGTTCGTCGGCGCGCATTCCTCGTATACGCCTGTGAAGCCGTGTCCCAACGCCAGAATTGGCCAACCGCCCTCGGGCGGAATGCCTGCGGGAATGAACACTGCACCGGCAACCGTGCGGGGGTCCGGCGAATTCGCGTCCCGAGAGAGGTAGTCGATCTTGAGCGCGGTCGCTCCGGTTTCGGTGATCTGAGGGTCCAGTTCGTCGAACTCGACTGCCCCGACCAAGGCACCCGGCTCGGTGCCTCCGAAAGTCGGGTTCAACGCTGGTGCAGGTGCCGGGATACCGGTTGCAGCGGGTGGCTGCATCGTGATGTCGACTCGGCTCACGTAGTTACTTTCGCTGTACGCGCACGAAGTCACCGTGAAGACGAGGGCTGCGAGGCCCACACTCGCAGCATGACGCAACCACATTCGACCGGTCATCGAAACCCTTCTCATTCGGCCCCCGCCGGCGAACAACGACCCTCGGGAGGATACTGTTCGAATGACGGATGCGCACCTTGGAAGTGAGTTCGGCTTTCACACCAATCGTGTCGCCCTGCGCCGTTCGGCGCAGTTCCGGTTGGGGCCGAGTTCAGCTGAGATTGTTGCTGTTGGTCGGCCGTCCCTGCGATGTGACTACCGTGCCTGACTTCTGGTCCTGCACGAGCGCCACTGTGGGGGCAGTCGTTGACGTACTCGATCACGGAACGCGCGGTGGAGCGTGGTCATCGATGCCGACAGCCAGTACGTACCTCCCTGCCGCAGCACTTCCAACAATGGGATGAGTGCCGACCACAGCGGTGTCTACGGCTCGCGGTGTGGGCGAGCGCGGTGCCTCGGCCGAGGCTAGGCGGAGTGTTTTCGTCTCCGGTGGTAGCTGGGGATGGGTCGACGTTCGGGGTCGGTTTCGGGGGGTGGGATGGAGTGCGGGTGCCCGTCCTCGCCCATGGCGAGTTGCCAGTCGGTGTTGTGGATGTCGCGGTGGCATTCGGTGCAGAGGAGGGCGAGGTTGTTGAGATCTGTTGCGCCGCCGTCGTTCCAGTAGGTGACGTGGTGGATTTGGCACCATTGGGCTGGTCGTCCGCACATCACGCAGCAGCGGTCGCGGATGATGACCGCTTGGCGTAGTGAGGTCGATGCGAGCCGGAAGCTGCGGCCGAGTGCGAGAGGCACGCCGTGGTGGTCCACGATCACCGGGGTGAGGTGGGCGTCGCAGGAGAGGTATTGGGCGAGGTGGCCGCTGATGGGCCCGGTCCAGTCCAGCCAGAACGGCCAGTCACCGTCACTCGGACCCGGTGGGGTGTTCCGCCGAGTTGCTGTGTGTCGGTGTGGGTGCTCGGCGTCGGCAGGTTTTTTCAGCAGGTCTGCAAGTGGGATGGTCAAGTTGACGTTGACTGCGCCGGATCCGGTGTCTGTTCGGGTGTGTAGGTAGCGCTCGAGGAGTTCGCTGAGCCCGTCGGCGTTGCGTCTGTCGGGTGTGCGGGGGTCGCGGGTGCCGTCGGGTGAGGGTGTGGGTGCGGTCAGCGGTGACAGGGCGGCTTTGAGTTTCTCGACGGTCAGTTTGTCGAGGTCTCCGTCGATTTTGCTGCGGCCGTTGGCCAGTGGGTAGATGCCGAGTCGGTTGAGTGCCCTGTTTTCGGACACCGGCAGCGGTGGTGGGCCGGGCGGCGGCACGGGTGTTTCCTCGTCGGACTTGCTGTTGGGCTTGCTGTGGGGTGGGTCCTCGGGGCGGGGGTTCTCGCGGCTGTCAGCGGCTTTGCGGCGTTGTTGTTCTTCGTGGCGTTGTCGTTCGGTTTCGTGGCGGGCTTTGGCGGCGTGGTGGGCGAGTTCTTGGCCGCGGTCGTGGACGTCTTTGGGGAGGGAGCGGGTGGCGACGTCGAGTAGTACCGCGGTGATGTCGGTCTGTTTTGGTTCGGTGAGGGTGGGGTCGGCGGTGAGGACGGTGGCGGTGGCGTCGGCGATGGCTTTGACGTGGAGGTAGTGGATGGTGCCGTCGGTGAGGGCTTCGGCGACGGTGGGGTTGTGTGTGAGCCATTTTCCGAGGGTCATCTGGTGGGCGATGTTTCCTTCGGGGAGGCGTACGGCTTTGGCGTACCAGCGTTTGATGGTGGAGTGGCCGAGTTGCAGTGCGAGTCCTCGTCGGTCTGCTTCGGTGAGCATTGCCAGTCGTGATGCGGCGAGCTGGGTTTCGGTGGTGTGGATGTGCGCGAGTCCGGTCACGATGTCCTGGTCGGACAGCGTGTGTGCTGTGGTGAAGTCCCCCAACTTCTTCTGCATGCCAGGGAAGGTACAACCGCCCACCGACAAGAACGGTCGAGCCCGTTCCGAACGTTGCCGTCGATGCCAGGAAACCCCCCAACGATGCCGCCATAGCCGCAGCTCAGAGCGCCCGCAGTTCCAATTGCTACTGCGGTACTAGGCCGGGGTATCGGGCGAGGTACGGGTGAGCACTCGGCCGAGCGCGAGCGCAGCCGTGCGCACGGCGGGCGCGAGCAGTTCGGGTTTGAACTGGGCTTTGGGTACCGAAACCGAAAGTGCAGCAATGGGCTTCTTGTTCACCATGACGGGAGATGCCAGGCAACAGCCACCGAGTGCAGCTTCTTCGCGCTCGAGAGCAACTCCGGTTCGGCGAATGGAATCGAGTTCGAGACTCAGAACTTTCGGATCGGTGATGGAGTGTGGCGTGAAGCGCCGCAGCGGCCGGGCCAGGACGTCCTGCTGAACGGACTTGCTCTCGGGCGCGAGCAGTGCCTTGCCGACGGCCGTGCACGTGAGGGGAAGCCGTCCGCCGATCTGCGAGGGTAGCGGGAACGAGAGATGCCCGTGGATCTTCTCGACGTAGACCGCGTCGTGACCATCGCGTACGGCCAGGTGGACGGTCTGTTCGGTTACCGAGAACAGATCCTGCATGAACGGTAGCGCCGCGGTGCGCAGTCGGTGCTTGAGGCCGACCCGTTCGCCGAGCTCGAACAGAGCCATGCCCAGCTCGAATTTGGTTCCACTGCGCGCCAACCACCCCACATCGGCCAGTTCGACCAACAATCGATGAGTGGTCGATCGGGGGAGCGCGGTCCGTGTGGTGACCTCGGCGAGACTCAATGCCGTGCCGCCGGGAAAAACGCCCAGGATCAGGGCGTATCGCTCGAGAAGCGACATCGTGTCCCGTTTCATGGGACACATCCTATTCACTGCGCCGGGTCGGGCATAGCGTGCTTTTCATGACCAAGGTGGACGAACACGCGATCGACGAAGCAGCGCAGCGCCTGGCCGCTGCCTCCCACACGAGCACCCCGTGCGCTCCGGTGCGCGACCTGATCGACCGAGCGGACATCGATGCCGCGTATCGAATCCAGACGCGCAACATCGACTCGCTCATCGCGGGCGGGCGGCGCGTGATCGGACGCAAGATCGGCCTGACATCGGCGTCGGTGCAGCAGCAGGTCGGAGTAGACCAACCGGATTTCGGCGTCCTTCTCGATGATTTCGATGTCTCGGACGATCCCGCCGTGGACTCGTCGCGGCTGCTACAACCGAAGATCGAGGCCGAGATCGCCTTTACCCTCTCGGCCGACATCGACGAACTGATTACCGCCGATCAGGCGCCGAACTACGTCGATCGCGTTTTCGCCTCCTTCGAGATCGTCGACAGTCGCATCGCCGGATGGGACATCAGTCTGGCCGATACGGTCGCCGACAATGCCTCCTCCGGTCTGTTCGTGCTCGGAGATTCCGTTGCGAAGGACGACGCACCGGATCTGGCCGGCATCGAGATGACCATGACGGCCGACGGCGAGCACGTTTCCGCAGGCACGGGTTCCGACTGCCTCGGTAGCCCGTGGAAAGCGCTTGTGTGGCTGGCGAATACCAGCCTGTCCTACGGATCGCCGCTGCGCGCCGGCGAGGTGATCCTGTCCGGGGCGTTGGGTCCGATGGTGCCGGTGAAGCCGGGCGCGACCTACACCGCGTCCATCACCGGTATCGGTGGGGTCAGCGCGACGTTCACCGCCTGAACCTTCCTCGAAACGAAAGCGAGAAATCATGAGCATCACCAAAGTTGCGGTGATCGGGTCCGGCAATATCGGTACCGATCTCGTCATCAAGCTGAAGAGAGTTGCCAAGAACGTCGAGATCGCTGTTCTCGTCGGCATCGACCCCGATTCCGACGGACTTGCCCGCGCGCGCCGGATGGGGATCAGCACCGTCGATACCGGTGTGCAGGGTCTGATCGAGCATCCCGATTTCGCGGATATCTCGATAGTCTTCGACTCCACCTCCGCCAAAGCGCATGTTGCCAACGCAGAAGCGCTGCAGCCGTACGGAAAGCAGCTCATCGATCTGACGCCCGCGGCGATCGGCCCCTTCGTCGTACCCGCTGTCAACCTCGAGGAACACCTCGAGGCGCCGGATGTCAACATGGTGACCTGTGGTGGTCAGGCCACCATCCCGATCGTTGCCGCGATCTCGGCGATCACCCCCGTTCACTACGCGGAGATCGTGGCCTCGATCGCATCGAAGTCGGCCGGACCGGGCACGCGAGCGAACATCGACGAGTTCACCGAAACCACTTCCGAGGCCATCGAGAAGGTCGGGGGAGCAGCACACGGCAAGGCCATTATCGTGCTCAACCCGGCAGAACCACCGCTGATCATGCGTGACACCGTCCTCGCGCTGGTGAGTACCCCGGACCAGGACGCGGTCCGTCGATCCATCCTCGACATGATCGAGAAAGTATCGGCGTACGTGCCGGGATACCGGCTCAAGCAGGAGGTGCAGTTCACCCAGCTCGACGACGCCGAATCCGTCGCCACCCTGACGGGCGGCGTCGAGAAGGGGCCGGGGCTGTGGAAGGTGTCGGTGTTCCTCGAAATCGAAGGCGCCGCGCATTACCTGCCCGCATACGCGGGCAACCTCGACATCATGACCTCCGCAGCGCTGCAGGTCGCCGAGAAGATCGCCGAGAATACGATGTTGGAGGCAGCACGATGAACGACGCGACCCATACTGCACCGACCGGTGCGACACGCTCGAACGCCGCTGATGGCGCTGCCCTGTACATCCAGGATGTGACGTTGCGCGACGGTATGCACGCGATGCGGCACCGCATCACACCAGAGAACGTCGCCCGCGTCGCGAGTGCCCTCGACAGCGCCGGAGTCGATGCCATCGAGGTCACTCACGGCGACGGTCTTGCGGGCCACAGCCTCACCTACGGTCCCGGTAGCAACACCGACTGGGAGTGGATCGAGGCCGCCGCATCGGTGGTGCATCGGGCGAAGTTGACGACGTTGCTCCTGCCCGGTGTCGGTACCGTCAAGGAGCTCCAGCGCGCGTTCGACCTGGGCGTCACCTCGGTTCGAGTGGCCACGCACTGCACCGAAGCCGATGTGTCGGCGCAGCACATCGGATTCGCTCGCGAACTGGGAATGGACGTCTCGGGCTTTCTGATGATGTCGCACCTCGCCGAGCCTGCCCAGCTCGCCGAACAGGCGAAGCTGATGGAATCGTATGGCGCACACTGCGTGTACGTGACCGACTCGGGTGGCAGGCTGACGATGAACGGTGTGCGAGATCGGGTGCGGGCCTACCGGGACGTGTTGGACGCGGAGACCCAGATCGGCATTCACGCCCATCAGAATCTGTCGCTGTCCGTGGCCAACTCCGTCGTGGCGGTGGAGGAAGGCGTCATGCGAGTCGACGCCTCCCTCGCCGGCCACGGTGCGGGAGCAGGCAACTGCCCGATTGAGCCGTTCGTCGCCGTCGCCGACCTGCACGGGTGGAAGCACAACTGTGACCTGTTCGGGTTGCAGGACGCAGCCGACGATATCGTGCGGCCGCTACAGGATCGGCCGGTTCAGGTGGACCGTGAAACCCTGACGCTGGGATACGCGGGTGTCTATTCCAGCTTCCTTCGTCATGCCGAGACCGCCGCACGCCAGTACGGACTCGACACCCGCGCAATCCTGCTCGCGGTCGGCGAACGGGGCCTCGTCGGCGGCCAGGAGGACCTCATCACCGACATCGCCTTGGATCTGGTCGCAGCCAAAGGATGACGCTCAGCGCCCGGCGGTGTCGGCGGACATGTCGACATGCCGGGTTTCGACGAGTGCCTTGGTGCACACCAGGCTCAGGACGGACAGGGCGGCGAGCATGACTCCCACTGCGATACTGCCGAATTGGGCGGTCAGCGGAGCGGCGAGCAGGGGCGGGATCGCCCCGCCCAGCACTCCTGCGAGGTTGTAGCCCAACCCGGCGCCGGTGTACCGGAACCTGGTCTGGAACAGCTCCGGCAGGAGTGCGCCGGTCGGTCCGTAGGCGATCCCGAAGATGGCGAGGGTGACGCACATTGCCAGGATGTACACCGCTTGATTGCCGGTGTCGAGTAGCGGGAACAGTGCGATCGCCCAGGGAATGGCAAGGGCGCACGATGTCATGATGACGCGGCGACGTCCCACTCGGTCGGAGTACATCGCCGAGAGGGCGATGGCAAGACCGAACACGACTGCTCCGACAAGGCCCGTCCACAGCACGAACGGACGGTCGTAGCCGAGGGTTTTGGTGCCGTAGCTCGTCAGATACGCGGTCCCCATGTAGAAGAGCGAGAACAGTGAGGCCAGCGCTCCTGCCGAGAGCAGGATCTCCTTCCGCTGTACGTGCCATGCTTCGAGAATCGGGAGTCGTACCGGCTTTTCGGTGGTCTTCTCGGCTACTTTCTCGGCTGCCTGATTGGCACGGAAGACCGGTGTCTCCTCGATCGCCAAGCGCATGTACAGGCCGATCAGAACCAGTACGGCGCTGAGCAGGAACGGGATTCGCCAGCCGTAGTTCAGGAAGACCTCGTTGGTGTCCCCGAAAACAGCTCCGGTGATGAGGAAGGTGCCGCTGGAGAGAATGAATGCCGCGGACGGGCCGAGTTGCGGGAACATCGCGTAGAACCCGCGCTTCTTTGCGGGCGCGTACTCGGCGGTCAACAGCGTCGCGCCGGCCCATTCTCCTCCCACCGCGAAACCTTGCCCGAATCGCAACAGCACGAGGATGATCGGCGCGGCGACGCCGATCGTCGCGGCCCCCGGCAGTAGTCCGATGGCGAAGGTGGAAATCCCCATCAGCAGCAGCGTCGAGATCAGTGTCTTCTTGCGCCCGATACGGTCGCCGAAGTGACCGAACAGCACCGCTCCGACCGGCCTGGCGATGAATGCGACCGCGAAGGTGGCGAACGACGCGACTGTGCCCGCGGTCGCCCCGAGGGCAGGGAAGAAGACCGTCGGAAAGACAAGGGCAGCAGCGGTTCCGTAGATGAAGAAGTCGTAGAACTCGATAGTGGTTCCGATGCCGCTTGCGATGGCAACTTTTCGCACGCTGGTCTTCGGCGGCGCGGTAGGTGGTGGTGGCGAGTGGCGGGTAACCGCATCGTCGGGTGTTAGTGAGGTCATGTCTCTCCAGGGGCGGGTCACAGTACGTGCTCTTCTCAGAAACAGAACGTATGTGACCCGCAGCACACCCCACTACCCCCGAACAGGGGTGCGTGCGCGAGGAGTAGCTACTTCCCGGTGACGTCGAGTGCGGCGCCGACTATGGAATCGGCGTCGATGCGGTGGTACTTGTACACCTCGTCGAGCGAGCCGACCTGCCCGAAGTTGCTCACGCCCAACGACGTCGAGGCAACGCGGTTCACCGTGGCGAGGAAGGCGAGGGTGTGCGGGTGGCCATCGAGCACGGTCACCATCGGAGTAGCTCGGTCGGCAGGCAGGAGCTGGTCGAGGATCCAAGTGTCGTCGCTGGCGTGACCTTGGCGGGCACGCAGGGCACGGTAGAGCTGTCCGGGGCTGGTGATGCACAGGACGTCGGCCGCGACACCGATGTGTTCGAGCCGTTCGGCGGCAGCGAGCGCCTCGGTGACGAGGGCACCCATCGCGGCGATGGTGACGACCGCGCTTTCGCGTCGAACGAGGGGATATCCACCGGCCACCACCTGGCGTCGTCGACGTTCTCGCGCGGCCCGATCGGTGGGGACGTCGGCGAGCGACTGATTCACCGGTCTTGTCGACAGGCGCAGGTACGCCGAGGTGCCGTCGGGTCGACCGAGTCGCCCGATGCTGGCGAGCAAAGTCCATTCGACGTCGATTGCGAATGCCGGCTCGTAGGTGATGCACTCAGGCTGTTCCAGCCCGATCGAGGGGGTTTTGATCGACTGATGTGCACCGCCCTCCGCTGCCAACGTCACCCCGGACGGCGTGCCGACGAGGATGGATTGCCCGCCGGCGTAGATGCCGTAGGACCAGGGTTCGAGCGCGCGCTCGACGAATGGGTCGTACATGACGCCGATCGGAAACAGCGGTTGGCCCCAGCGACTCCAGGTGGCACCGAGTTCACCCATGAGACCGACCAGGTTGGTCTCGGCGATGCCGAGTTCCATATGCTGGCCCGTCGGATCCTCGCGCCAATGCATGATGGTTTCGGCGTCGTCCTCGAACCAGTCCCTGCGCTCGGTGGCGGACCACACGCCCACCTTGTTCACCCAGCCGCCGAGGTTGGTGGTGGAACTGACGTCGGGGCTGACGGTGACCACGCGTGCGGCAGCGTCCGGTGCCTCGCGGGTGAGATCGAGCAGAACCCGGCCCAGCGCGGCCTGCGTCGTCGCGGTTCCCTTCGGTGTGCGCCCGATGTCCGCGGGAACCGGTGGCGGGTTCGAATCCGGAACTCTCGCTCTGCGCAACCGATCCGCGGTCTCGATGCACTCTTGACCGGGGCCGCTCTCGGCGGAGAATCGCGTCCAAGGATTGTTCGGATCGGTGCCGAGCGACTGCGCGAGTGCGTTGTATTCCTCGACGGTCAACAGCGATGAATGGTTCTGCGGATGCCCCTGGGTGGGGAGTCCGAATCCCTTGACCGTGTAGGCGATGATGGCGGTCGGTCGGGTGTCTTCGATCTGGGCGTATGCCTGCCGGAGTGCGGACAGATCGTGTCCACCGAGGTTGCGGATCGATTCGGTCAACACGGTGTCGTCCAGATCGACGATGAGCTCGGCAATCGCTGCGGCTTCGGGCCCCTCTCCTGGCAGTCTGTCGCGCACCTGAGCAGCCGTGCACCGCAACAGCCGCTGGTACTCGGGGTTGGGCATGTCGAGAATTCGGCGGCGCAACGCGTCCCCGCCGGGACGAGCGAACAGGTCTTCGAGCAGGCGACCGAATCTGACGGTGATGACCTGCCAGCCTGCTGCGTCGAACATCTTCTCGAGGCGGCGGGCGGCGATGTTGGGGACGACGCGATCGAGCGATTGGCGATTGAGGTCGACGATCCACACGATCTCACCCAGCTCGGTGATTCCAGGATCGATGACGGCTTCCCACACGGCGCCCTCATCGAGTTCGGCGTCGCCGACGAGCGAATACTGCCGTCCGCTGAAGCCGCCGGCCCGCTCCCGAGCCGAACTGCTTTCGGTGGCACCGAAACTCGCCTCGACGTAGCGGCGTGACACCGCACCCCAGATCGGTGCGGTGGCACCGATTCCGACCGAGCCGGTCGAGTAGTCGACGGGGTCGGGGTCCTTGGATCGTGAAGGGTAGGACTGCAGTCCACCGAAGGAGCGGAGCGTGGTCAGGTAATGCTCGTCGAGTTCACCGAGCAGGTAGTTGATGGCGTGGAGAACCGGGGACGCGTGCGGTTTCACCGACACGCGGTCCGCCGATTCGAGTTGTTCGAACCACAATGACGTCATGATCGTGACCAGCGAGGCGCAGGAGGCCTGGTGGCCTCCGACCTTGAGTCCGCTGGGGTTCGGGCGTACGCGGTTCGCGTGGTGGATGATCGAGGTCGACAGCCAGAGCACCTTCTCCGCGATCTCTTGGAGATGGTCGGGAACGACTCGAGACGAGTCGCGATCGGCCGGAACAATGCTGTTCATGTCGGAAAGCTCCTGGAGTCGACGGCATGTGGTCGAGCGACGGCGTCCGGGTTGCGAAGCGCTTGGTGAAGTTGCGAGGTGTCAGCAACGCACACGAGTCGACCAGATATCGGCGAGCTGCGCAATTGTCTTGTTCGAAGGAGTGCACAATGCACGGTTCTGGCTCAGTGGCCGGGCCTGAACTGGTTCAGGTGATCAATCCGATGTCGGTCGCGTCGTCTCGTGCCGCATCCTTGACCGCGTGAATTAATATGGATACGGTGTAGCCAAAATGCTGGCCGACCGTTTGGAGAAGGCATTGACAACGTCCGAATCGGGCCTTCCGCGCGAGACTGCACCGCGCGAGAGTGCGCACAGCCCAGCGGACGTCGCGCAGGCGCGCGGACTGCTGATCTCCGTCGCGAGTTCTCAGTTCGGGATCTCGGTAGTCTATGGCGCGGTGCCGGGGGTGCTCCTTGCGCTGCAGATCGCAGACATGGCCGGAGACCAGAACAAGGCCGGGGTCCTGAGTCTGTTCACCATCTTCGGTGCCATTGCAGCTCTGGTGGCACAGCCGCTTGCCGGAAGGTTGTCCGATCGGACCAGAACGAGAGTCGGAAGTCGTACACCATGGGTGGTCGGCGCATCCGTGATCGCGGCACCGATGTTGTGGGCCATGGGTTTCAGCCAGTCGCTACTCGTACTTGCAGTGCTGTACGTGGGGTCGGAATTCGTTCTCAGTGCCGCCCAGGGGCCTCTCTCGGCAGTGTTGCCCGATCGAGTTCCCATCGATCGCCGTGGCACCTACAGTGCCGGTCTCGGTATGGGCATCATGCTCGGATCGGTCGTCGGCACCGTCCTTGCCTCGGTTCTGTCGGACAACACCGTGGTGGCCTACCTCGTGATCGGAAGCATTCCGGTGATCATGGCGCTCTCGCGTCTGTTGGTTGCTGGAGACGCTGACAACCGGGGCGCACCTGTCGTGCTCGACAAGGTCGATCGAGGATGGAGGTCCTTTGTCGTATCGCCCTCGGAACATCCAGATTTCTGGTGGGCTATCGGTAGTCGTTCGCTGACCTACGCCGGATTCTTCACCGTCCAGGGTTATGCGCTGTACCTGTTGCAGGACTACATCGGGCTCGGGGACGATGCAGTTGACCTTGTTGCCGTGTCATCCGGAATCGCCGCACTGTGCATCGTTCTCGCCGCCGTGCCGTCGGGCATCCTGTCCGACCGTGTGGGTCGACGAAAGCCGTTCGTAGTGGCTGCATCCGGCACGATGGCCGCCGGTTTCATCATCCCGCTGATCTTTCCGACTGTTGCCGGCTATCTCGCGATGATCGTCGTGATGGCGCTGTCCTTCGGCTGTTTCGAATCGACAGACAATGCGCTCGTCACTCAGGTGCTGCCGCGAGAAAGCGCATACGCGCAGGACTTGGGCGTGGTGAACGTTGCGGCCGTGGCGCCCCAGATTCTGGCGCCCGCGCTGGCGGGTTCCGTCGTCGTCTTGACCTCCGAGTACGTGTTGATCTTTCCGCTCGCCGCTCTCTTCGCCTTGCTCGGCGCCTATTCGGTGACTCGGGTTCGTGGAGTGCGCTGATTCGATGTTGCCCGTGGTTGGTTCGCGGTGTCCTCGATGTCGGCCAGAACCTCGGCTATCGACGGAAGCGGTCTACTGCACAGTGCGTGTGCCTCGTCCGTGGGCAATCCGAGCGCGATGAGGATGCCGGCGGTCATGGCGTCCGCCGCGGCTGCGTCGTCGCGGTCCGGTTGTTGGAGCAGTAGTTGGCCGAGTCCGAGGAGGGATCCGGCGACGAGGGCGAGCGCGAGATCGGGATCCTCGACGCGGAATCTGCCGGCCTTCGAGGCGGCGGCGATGTCTCGTGCGGCGCGGGGCGCCAAGCCCTTCCCCGAGCTGATCAGTGAGGAACCGGAGTTGACTAGTACGCGACTGAGTTCGGGCTGCAGCCGAAACAGGCGGCCGGCTATGCGGAAGGACTGAGCGAAGACCTCTGCGGGATCGCCGACGTCATCGCCGAGGGCGTCGAGAAAATCTCCGAGGGAATCGAGCGCACTCTCCACGGCGGCAGCGAAGAGTTCTTCCTTGCTCTCGAAGTGGTTGTAGAACGATCCCATCCCCACGTCGGCGGCCTGGGTGATCTCCAGAATGGGCGCGGTGAGCTTGCCGTCGGCGATGAACCGCTGTCCAGCAGCGATCAAGGCCGCGCGTGTACGTGCTTTGCGGCGTTCGAGCCGGCTCGCTCCTGCGGTCATATGGGGTGCACCTTCGCCATCGGGTATCGACCGATCGATCCTAGCCTATCGTCAATATTGACGAATTCTTCAAAAGCCTTGACTGAGGGTCTGGTCATAGGTGACGATATCGTCAGACAGTGAGGAGTCGAGATGGTGGAAGTACACACCGGCGTCGATGCACACAGCGGCATGCACGTCGACCAAGGTGCGCTACCCGGGGAACATCCAGGTCGAGCATCGAACCCGATCATCAAGGTCCACGACATCGCATGGCTGGAGTTCGAAAAACCCGATCTGGTGAAGGCCGAGGCGTTTGCGACGGCATTCGGATTCACGGTTCCGCACCGCACGACGGAGGAAGTTCATCTCCGGGGAACGGAGACCGGCGCCCCGTGCGTCATCATCCGCAAAGGGAATCGAACCCGGTTCGTGGGCGCGGCGTTCCTCGCCGCCGACGAGTCCGATGTGTTGGTGTTGGGAAAGCTGACCGGCAACCGCGTATCACGCCTACCCGAGAGCATCGGCGGCATCGGGGTCACCCTGCACGATCCGGGTGGTCAGCCGGTTCGGGTGGTGGCGGGCATGAATCAACTGCCTTCCCTTCCGGGTCAGCGCGCGCACACCTTCAACTTCGACGAACCGCTGACGCGCGTGAACGCGACGCAACGTCCGCCGCGCGAGCCTGCGCGGGTGCAACGTCTGGGCCACGTGGTCATCTCGCGTACGCGTTACCTCGAGAACCTCAATTGGTACCTCGAACACCTCGGACTCATCGTCAGTGACTTCCTCTACTACGACGGCCAGCGCGAACGTGGCCCGGTGATGAGCTTCATCCGCTGCGATCGCGGCGAAACGCCGACGGATCACCACACGCTCGCAATGACGCTCGGTCCGTCCGACCGCTACGTGCACTCGGCGTATCAGGTCTGTGATCTCGACGCCCTCGCCGCCGGTGGCGAGTACCTGACCGAACGCGGGTATCGGCACTCGTGGGGGATCGGGCGCCACATTCAGGGCAGCCAGATCTTCGACTACTGGCGCGACCCCGATGGCTTCCTCGTCGAGCACTTCAGCGACGGTGACATGTTCGACGCCTCGCTCGAGCCCGGGTGGGCGCCGATGACGGCCTCCGGCCTCGCTCAGTGGGGCCCGCCGGCTACCAAGGACTTTCTGGGCATCACGCCGAACCGTCAGGGTCTGCAGGAATTCCGGTCGATCCTTTCCTCGCTCCGTCAAGACAACGAATTCGATACCGAACGCCTCCGTGGCCTGTTGAAAGTAGCGTCCTCATGAGCATTTCCGTTCTCCGTACCGACGACGCGTGGTGGGTCCAGACCCCCGAAGGTGCCGTCAAGGTCGACACCGACGCGGTCACCACCGCCGAACTTCTCGCCGACCGGTCCTCGGTCGAGGCGGCACGGAAGGGCACGGACACCGTGCCGGTGGAGACTCTGCAACTGATCTCCCCCGTCACCGCGCCCTGCCGGGTCGTCGCGCAGATGACGAACTTCGTATCGCACGTCAAGGACTCGGGGATGAACCCGGAGACCGTCCCGTTGACGTTCTTTCGCAAGTCCTCCGGATCGATCAGCGGCCCCACCGACGACATCGTCAAGCCTGCGCACGTGAAGCTGCTGGACTACGAGATCGAGATCGGGCTCGTCTTCGGCAAGACGCTCGCGGTGGGCACGGAGATCAACAGCTCCGATATCGCGGACTACATTGCCGGGCTCGTCATCACCAACGATGTCTCGGCTCGCGACGTGCAGCTCCCCAAGACTCAGTTCTACGAGGGGAAGTCGTACCCCACCTTCACCCCGGTCGGACCGGTGCTGCTTCTGCTCGAGGCCGGGGAATTCGCCCGGTTCAGCGATCTGGGCCTGACTTTGCGCGTCAACGGGGAGGTGCGCCAGGACAGCACTGTCGCGGACATGATCTATCGGCCGCTGGAAACGTTGCGAACTCTCGTCGGATTCCAGCGCATGGATGCGGGCGACCTGCTGCTCACCGGCACCCCGGGCGGAACCGCGCTCAAGGCCCCGGCGAAACCGGTCGAAATGATCGGCGCCCTGGTGCCACCGGCAGTCAAGTGGAAGGTCTTCTTCAAGAAGCAGGCATCGAATCCCTTGTATCTGAAGGACGGCGACGTGGTGGAGCTTTCGGTGTCCACGCCCGATGGCGCACTCGATCTCGGGATTCAGCGGACGACAGTGCGGTATGCCTGATGTGCAGCGATGACCGACGATCTGGGAGGACGAGGTGACTGTCGAGCACTACCCTGTGGTTGTCGTCGGCTCCGGCCCGGCGGGAATGACCTCTGCACTACTGTTGGCACAGTACGGAATCGAGTGTCTCGTCCTCGATCGCTGGCACGGTGTCTACCCGCAGCCGCGAGCGGTGCATCTCGATGACGAGGTCTATCGCATCCTCGGAGACCTAGGGCTCGCCGAGGATTTCGCGCAGCAGTCGAGGCCGACCCGAGGCTTGCGGCTGGTGGACTGCAACATCGGTGTTCTCGCCGAGTTCGAGCGTGACCCCGACCACATGCCGCATGGGTTTCCACAGGCCAACATGTTCGACCAACCCGACCTCGAACGTCTGATGAGAACCAGATTGTCGACCTCCGCAACCGTGCACGAGCGCGGTGGTTGCGAGGTCGTCGATGTCGCGAACATGCGCGATCACGCTGTCGTTACGTACATCGATGTCGACACCGGCGAGCGCCGCGCCGTCACAGCGGACTACGTGCTCGGGTGCGACGGGGCAAACAGCGTCGTCCGTTCGTCCATCGGTTCGAAAATGAAGGATCTGGGGTTCGAGCAGCGGTGGCTGGTGGTGGACATCGCCACCGACGCCGAACTGGGGCAGTGGGAAGGCGTTCATCAGGTCTGCGATATCGACCGAGCCGCCACGTACATGCGGATCGGGCCCTCTCGCTATCGGTGGGAATTTCGTTTGCATGAGGACGAAACCGCGGAAATGTTCACCGAGCTCGAAGCGATCGAGCCGCTCGTCGCACCGTGGCTGCGCGAGGTGTCCGACCCGGATCTGAAGCTGATCCGAAATGCTGAGTACACCTTCCGTGCCCAGGTTGTGGATCGGTGGCGGGACCGACGAATCTTCTTGCTCGGCGATGCCGCGCACCTCACCCCGCCGTTCATCGGCCAGGGCATGGGCGCCGGACTGCGCGATGCAAGGAACCTCGTCTGGAAGCTAGCGGTCACCCTCGGCGGTGCTGCGTCCGACGAGGCCCTCGATACCTACGAGTCGGAGCGAAAGCCGCACGTCACGTCCATGATCCAACTTGCCATAGCGATCGGTTGGGCCATGACCGGCGGCGGCGCGATCAGCGACGTGATTCGCAAGCAGGTCGCACCGCTACTCGGCTACGTGCCGGTGCTGGGGGCGAGAGTCACCAACAGTGCCACGCCGCGCCTCTCGCGTTCGGCCTTCGTACAACGCAATTACCTCTCACGCCACGATCTTGCGGGTCAACAGTGTCCGAACTGCGTGATCGGCGGCGCTCAGCGTCTCGACGAACTCGCCCCTGGCCGTTTCCTGTTCGTCGCGAACACTCCGCTCACGCCCGAACAGCGTACCGAGGTTCATCGACGCGGCGCTGTGGTGTTGGAAGTGCCGGCGTCCTCGGATCTCGGGCAATGGCTGCACCGCGGCCGCGTCTGCGCCGCGATTGTCCGGCCGGATCGCACCGTGATGGCGACGAGTCGCTCGGTGCCGGCACTGCACACGAAAGTGCCCAGCTGCGAGGCCTTGTCCGGCCAGAAGCTACCGAGGCTGGCTCCACCGATTCTCCGCAGCGTCCATGTTCATTGACGTGTGCAAAGTACGAAGCTGGACCGAAGTTTTCGGCGAGACTAGGAGACAAGAGATATGAAGACAGCAATCGTCACCGGAGCGTCATCGGGCATCGGCCATGCTGTGGCAGCAGCTTTGGTCAAGCGCGGCTACCGGGTGATCGGAACCAGCCGAAACAGTTCCACGGTGACCGACCCGGTGAAGGGCGTCGACTACCGTGATCTGGATCTGACAGATCGGGACTCGATCAAGCGCTTCGTGGACGGCCTCGGTGGCAAGGACGTGGATGTGCTGATCAACAATGCGGGTGAATCGCAGTGTGGACCACTCGAAGAGCTGCCCGTCGACGCTGTGCAGCGGTTGTTTCAACTCCATGTCTTCGGCGCAATCGAACTGACTCAGCTGGTGCTGCCGGGTATGCGCGAGCAGCGTAGCGGCAAGATCGTCAATGTCGGGTCCATGCTCGCGAGCTTCCCGCTCGCCTACCGGTCTTCGTACGTGGCGACCAAGGCCGCCATCAGAGGTTTCTCCACCGCCGCGCGTTACGAACTGGCCCAATTCGGCGTCGACATCACCACCGTCGAACCGGGATCGATCGCCACCGGGCTGTCTGGCCGTCGTACCAAGTACATCAATGACAACTCGCCGTACCAGCAGGAGTTCACCTCTGCGATAGCCGCTCTCGACGCCAAGGAGTCGCAAGGGATTTCGGCGGCCAAGGTTGCCGAGACGGTGGTCAAGGCTGTCGAGTCCAAGAAGACCCGTTCGCTCTATGCTGTCGGCAGCAACGCGCCTGTCGTGTTCCTCGCTCGACGGTTGCTGCCGCGCAACGTGATCGAATCCGTCATGGCCAAGGCCTACGGTATCGGCGCCAAGTAGCGAACCAGTCGATGTAGGACCGAAATGTCAAGGCGGGGTGGTTTATCGTGTGTGCGATGCCGACGAACGAGCAACCTGTGTCCGGGCCGTCGAGGCCGCCCGGCATTCGGTCGCGCCGTGCCTCGCGCCCACGTCGAGACGCGAGCCCCCGTCGCGATCGCAGGCAAGCGCTCATCGACGCCGCCATCGAGATGTTCACCGAAGATGGTTCCGCCGACATCAGTGCAGCGGCGGTTGCTCGACGGGCCGATGTGGCCCACGGCCTGTTGTTCTACTACTTCACCGATAAAAAGGGCCTCGTGGCGGCGGCGTTGGTGGACATGCTGGACGAGCTGGCCGCATACCAGAGTCCGCGGCCCGAAGAGAAGACTGAGCGTGAACGGCTCGAAGGGTTCGTTCGGCGCCACGTCGAGTTCCTGGACCGCTACCGAATGGCGTACCTCAGGGTGATTCGCGAGGGTGTGTTCGCCACCCCCGAGATCAATCGCGCTGTACAGCAGGCCCGTTCGAACGCCGCGGATCAGGTCACTGAACTCCCCGGCTTGGCCAAGCCCGGATCTGCTCGCGGCAGAGTCGCTGTCAGTGGCTGGATAGGCTTTCTGGACCGACTTGCCGACGAGTACATCGATGATCCTGAGCTCGATCTCGACAGCGTGGTCGTGTTGGCTGCTGATGCTTTCGACGCCGTCGTCAATGCGGCGCGCATCTCCGGGTGTGCCGATTTGTGAACGCTCACACTGTGCCGCAAGGGTTTCATAGGCAATCATGATCAGGCGGAACTACTTTCTTCACAAACTGCATTGGGGTGATCGGTGTCGAACGAGGTGTCTCGGAGATCAGCGCTGAGGGCGTTGGTGGCCGGTGGCGTGGTGGCCGGTGCGGTGGCGCACAGTCTGTCATCCCCGCCCACAGCTGCTGCGTTGCCGAACAGTAGATTTCGGGTAGACCTTCATGCGCACTACTTGCCTCCGCAGTATCGCGACGCACTGAACGCGACCGGGTATACGGCAAAATCGTTGGTACCACTGCCGTCCTGGTCGGTCGGTGAGGCGATCGAGTTCATGGACGCTCATGCGATTGCAGCGCAGGTTATCTCGATCTCGGATCCGGGAGTCACCTTTCTCTCCGGGGCAGACGCTGCAGCCATGGCCAGGCATTGCAACGATTTTGCGGCCGATCTCGTCGAATCGGAGCCGACTCGCTTCGGCGCCTTCGGGGTGCTCCCGCTGCCCGATGTCGTCGCCTCGATAGCGGAGCTGCGGTACGCCCTGGACGATCGGGCGATGGACGGAATTGTTCTTCTCAGTAGTTACGCCGGCATCTACCTGGGTGATCCGAGATTCGAACCGGTGATGGCCGAGTTGAATGCGCGCTCGGCGTTCGTGTTCGTCCATCCTGCCGAGGTCGCTCCGGACAATCGCCCGGAGCTACCATTCCCGGCGTTCTACCAGGAGTATCCGTTCGAGACGACGAGGGCAGCTACGGTTCTCATGGCCTCGGGCACCCTGGACCGGTACCCGAACATCCGGTTCTCGCTGGCCCATGCTGGTGGCTGTCTGCCGTTCCTCTCCGGGCGGCTGCGGGCGCCGCGAGCGGCAATCCCCGCGGCCCCGGACGTATCCGTCTTCGCCTCCGACACCGCTCTGGCGTCGTTCCACTACGACACATCACTTTCCGACAGCCCCGCCGCGATGCGAAGCGTGGTCGAGGTCGCGCCCGTGGAGAAAATGCTGTTCGGCACGGACTGGCCGTTCAGTTCGCTGGTCTATCGAGCGGCTACGACAGACGACCCGGCGCCCGGCCTCGGCGAGGTATTCGATACCGAGCAGCGTTATCGGATCGAACGACTCAACGCCCTCGAACAGCTACCGCGGCTGGCAGGCGCCCTCGGCTGAGGACCCCTGCCCAGCGCGTCGGGTTGCGCTTTGTACGTTGCGCCGCATTGTGTCGCGGAATCGACTCGGAAACAATGAGCGGGGAATGTCGAGAACGCGACTCGAGCTTCGTCCCAGGGGTGGATGCGGCCACTCGGGCTGCACGAAATGTAGGAGAACCACGATGGCGAAGTACCTGCTTCTCAAGCACTACCGCGGCGCTCCGGCGGCGGTGAACGACGTCCCCATGGACCAGTGGACCCCTCAGGAAGTCGACGCTCACATGAAGTTCATGAGCGACTTCGCCACCGAGCTGGTGGGGTCGGGCGAGTTCGTCGACGGCCAGGCACTTTCGCCGGAGGGGACGTTCGTGCGGTACGACGGCCCAGGTCGACCGCCCGTCACTGACGGCCCGTTCGCGGAGACCAAGGATCTGATCGCGGGCTGGATGGTCATCGACGTGGACAGCTACGACCGCGCGCTCGAACTGGCGGCCGAGCTGTCTTCGGCACCGGGGGCAGGCGGAGAGCCGATCCATGAATGGCTCGAGATCCGCCCGTTTCTGAGCGCACCGGCGACGGTCACGGAGTAGGCGGGGAGGGCGCCGTTCATGGACGCGCTGCAACTGAGGGAGCTGACTCCGGCGGTGATCGGCGTCCTTGTCCGCCGGGGTGTCGACTTCGTGTGCGCCGAGGATGCCGTGCAGGAAGCGCTGATACAGGCCTCCCTCACCTGGTCGGTCGGTATGCCCGAAGATCCGAAGAGCTGGATGGTCACGGTGGCATGGCGCAAGTTTCTCGACGCGCACCGCGCGGAATCCTCGCGTCGTGATCGTGAGGAACGAGTGCACGCCGAGCCACCGCCCGGGCCCACCGAGACGGCCGACGACACGCTGCAGTTGTTGTTTCTGTGCGCCCACCCCTCATTGACTCCGAACTCCGCTGTCGCTCTGACTCTTCGGGCAGTAGGCGGATTGACAACCTGGCAGATCGCCCAGGCATACCTCGTGCCGGAAGCAACGATGGCGCAGCGCATCAGCCGCGCCAAACGCACTGTCAGCGGTGTGCGTTTCGACGAACCAGGCGATCTGCCTACCGTGCGGCGAGTGCTGTACCTGATCTTCAACGAGGGCTACACCGGCGACGTCGATCTGGCGGCAGAGGCGATACGCCTCTGCCGCCAGATGGTTCGGGTCGCGTCGCAGCGGACACACGACGCTGAGCCGCGCACACATGACACTGAATCGGACGGGTTGCTGGCATTGATGCTGCTGCACCATGCTCGTCGGCCCGCGCGAATCGGCTCCGACGGCAGCCTCGTTCCGTTGGCGCTCCAGGACCGCTCGCTGTGGGATACCTCGCTCATCACCGAGGGCGTCGATATCCTGCAGCGGGCGCTCGCCCGTGATCGGCTCGGGGAGTTCCAAGCACAGGCTGCCATCGCTGCGCTGCATGCGGACGCGCAACGCGTCGAGGACACCGATTGGGTGCAGATCGTCGGTTGGTACGACGAGTTGCTCGCACTCACCTCGAGCCCGGTGGTGGAACTCAACCGGGCGGTTGCGGTCGGCGAAGCCGACGGGCCCGCAGCGGGACTGGCTGCTCTGGCCTTCGTCGACGCAGACATACCACGTCGCGCTGCGGTATCGGCCTACCTGCATGAGAAAGCGGGTGACCTCGATGTTGCGGCACGCCTGTACGCGGAGGCGGCGCGGTCCGCCACGAACCTCGACGAGCGGAACCATCTGATCAAACAAGCAGCCAGGACGGGAACGCTTCGTCAGGACGGGAACGACACGTCGACGATCAACCCGTGATGATCGGAGCCTTCGACGGTGATCCGCTGCAGCGACTGCGCGTGCGCACCCCGCGTCAGCACGTGATCGATACCGATGACCGCAGGAAAACCCTTGTCGGTCGGGTAGGTCGGGATGATGCCGGTGCCCAGTTGGTCTGCGGCGTCGGAGTACCCGGCGTCGAGTAGATCCCTGAACTGCCGGTGCAGGTAGGTGGTGTTGAAGTCGCCGCTCACCACGACCGGGCTTGGAGTTGCGGCCAGATCTTCGAGGGCGACTCGCAGTGTGTCCAACTCGGCAGTCCACACGTCGGGAGGAGTGATGTACGCGGGCCCCGGATGGACGGCGACGAGCTCGAACGATGTCGGAAGGTCGACGCGTGCTACGAGATTGGTGGGCCCGAATCCGTTCAGCTCGCGCATCTCGGCCAGTGGATAGCGGCTGTAGATTCCCGCTCCGGCGCCGCCTGCGTCATCGGGAACGAGGTATTGGTACGGCAGTAGATCGTCGAGGCCGAGATCGTTCATCGCCTGTGCGAGCGGGTGGGTCAGCTCCTGAACCGTCAGGGCATCGACGTCATTGTCGCGCACGGTGGCCACCACACTGCCGGGGTCGGCTTGCCCGAACAGCAGATTTGCCTGCATGATCCGCAGCGTCTGTCCGCGAGGGATCTCATCGTCGGCCACATGTCCGTCTGCCACATAGAGCGGTCCGACGACCGCCGAGACGACGGCGAGGAGCACGGCGGAGGCGGTGACGAGCATCCACCGTCGGAACACCAGGGAGACCACCAACCCGACCGCGGTCACGGCAATGAGCAGCGGGACGAACGATGCAACTGCGATCAAGAGGTTGATCGGGCGGGATTGAAAGATGGATACGACGGCAACGATCCCGACCGCGATACCGCCGAGCCCGACCGCTTGGGCAACGCGTCGCGCGGGCACGTTGTCCCTGGTGAAGCTCATGACAGACGGTAGCAAACAATGGGCCGTGGATCCTTCGGCGAGCCCGGGCGGACACGCCGTATTGAAAACGATTATCATTAAGGGATGTCCATTGCTGCAACCCGCCCGCTACCGGTCACTGTGCTGTCCGGTTTCCTCGGAGCGGGAAAAACCACGGTGCTCAATCACATCCTGTCCAACCGCGACGGCTTGCGAGTTGCTGTCATCGTCAACGACATGAGCGAGATCAACATCGATGCCCGGCTCATCGACGGATTGATTGCCGGCGACGCCCAGCTGAGTCGAACCGAAGAGAAGCTCGTCGAACTGACCAACGGGTGTATCTGCTGCACCCTGCGTGAGGACCTCATCGAGACGGTCGGCAGACTCGCCGCTGAGGGACGATTCGACTACCTCGTTATCGAATCGACCGGGATTTCCGAGCCGATGCCCGTGGCGGCGACGTTCGAGTGGGAATTCGAGGACGGCTGCACGCTGGGTAGCGTCGCATCGATCGACACGATGGTCACTGTCGTCGACGCCTCCACATTTCTCGGCGAGATCGCCAAGGGGGAATCGTTGGCGGACCGCGAGCTCGAAGCAGGAGAGGGTGATTCGCGGTCGATCTCGGATCTGCTGGTCGACCAGGTCGAGTTCGCGGACGTCATCCTGCTGAGCAAGACCGACCTGGTCAGCGCCACTGCAGCTGGGGCCACCGAGGCGACGTTGCGCCGCCTCAACCCCCGGGCCGAGATCGTTCGCGTCGATCACGGATCGGTCGGCATCAAACGCATACTCGACACCGGCCTCTACGACCCCGATGCCGCGGCCCGTGTGTCCGGATGGGAAGAGGAGCTGACGAGCACCCATACGCCCGAAACCGAGGAGTACGGGATCCGCAGCATGGTCTATCGGTCCGACCGACCGTTCCATCCGCTGCGTTTGTCCGAAGCGCTGGGAAGACTACGCGGAGTGCTGCGCAGCAAGGGATTCTGTTGGATCGCCAGCAGGCCGATCCAGGCTGCAGTCTGGTCGCAGGCCGGCCCGACACTGATGATCGAGGGAGCCCAGAAGTGGGCCGATACCGACATCACTCCGGGGCAGGAGATCGTGTTCATCGGAGTCCGACTCAGCGAGGACGCCGCACGCACCCTGCTGGACCCGGCGCTGCTTACCGATGACGAATTGCTGGCCGGGCCGTCGGCCTGGATCACCTATCCCGATCCACTCCCGAGGTGGGCCGACCACCCCGTCCACGCATGAGTTTCGGTCATTGCGGCCGGATCGGCAGCCCTGTGGCGAGGGGTGACTTACGAGTTGTCGCTCTTCGCGGGCTCCTCTGCACCGAGATCCTCGCGCACCTTCTCGGCGATGTCGTCGTCGATACCGGAGTCCTCGTCCGATCGCAGTGCCATTTGCTCGTTCAGGTAGCGGAATAGTACGGCGGCGACTGCTGCGGCCGGAACGGCGAGAAACGCTCCGATGATGCCGAAGATCGAGGCGCCGGCGGTGACGGACAGCAACACCACGGCCGCGTGCAGGTTCATGGATTTGCTCTGCAGCACCGGCTGCAACACGTTTCCTTCGATCTGCTGTACGACGATGATGATGGCAAGCACGATCAGGGCGGTGGTGAAGCCGTTCGCCACCAGCGCGACGAGAACGGCGAGTGCTCCGGCGACGAATGCTCCGACGATCGGGATGAAGCCACCGAGGAATGTCAGGGTCATCAACACCGGGGCCAGCGGCACACCCAGAATCACCAGGCCGATGCCGATGAAGATGGCATCTATGGCGCTGACGATGGCTTGGGTGCGAATGAACCCGCCGAGTGTGTCCCACATCCGACTGAATACTTCGGCGATGTGTCCGCCCGCTTTGCCGCCGGCGAGGCCGCGCATCCATGGCAGGAAGCGGGGGCCGTCCTTGACGAAGAAGAACGTCAGTACCAGCACCAGGCCGAGAGTGACCAGCAACGATCCCGCGGTAGCGACACCCGAGAACACTCCGGTCGCGATCACCGCGCCGCTGTCCTGAAGTTGATCGGCGAGCGCCTGCACCGCATTGTCGATCTGTGCGTCATCGAGGTTGACCGGAGGGCCTTCGAACCACTCCTGCACCTGCGTGATGCCTTGGGAGGCTCTGTCAGCCAGCTCAGGCGCCTGGTTCATCACTGACGGCACGATGAAGGCGATGACGCCGGCGAGTACGCCGAGGAAGCCCAACAAGCTCGTCGCTGCGGCCAGTGCGGGTGGAAATCCGATGCGGCGCAACAGTCGAGTGAAGGGCCACAGCACCGTGCACACGATGAGCGCGAGCAGAACGGGGAGGATGATGACCCACAGTTCGCCGACGATCCATCCGATGACCCACAGGGCTGCGGCTGCAACGAGGATTACGGTCGACCATTTGGCGATCCAGAGACCACCTGCTCCGAACAGGGTGTCGCGGCCGCGACGGGTGGAGGCGTTCTCTGTCACGAGGGTCCTTTCGTCTTCGAACTCGTGCGAATACCGCAATGATGCCTGCCCTGACGCCGCGGAGTTCGCGCAGCGGGTCGTTGCACCCCGTCACTCGCTGACAGCGAACACACAGCCACCGTCCAGGCTGGCGGAAGTTTGGGTTGTTCAGATGGTGTCATCAGCAACAGACGCCCTGGAGGTCAAGATGACGCGCAACACCGACCACGAAGTTCACGAGCACGATCGCGGGCTCGGATACGACTTGAAGACGCTGGTTTCGCGGCGCAAAGCACTGATGTTCTTCGGTGCGGCCGCGGGGACCTCCGCGCTGGCAGCATGTGCCACCGGCACGTCGACGAGCACTTCGGCAGCGGAGACGACGGCGTCCGCCGCCGAGGCCACGACGGACGCGGCCTCGTGTGCAGCGGCTGCACCGCAGGAGACAGCGGGGCCGTACCCCGGCGACGGCAGCAACGGTCCGAACGTGCTGATCGAATCGGGCATCGTCCGTCAGGACATCACGAGCAGTTTCGGGTCGTACACCGGAACAGCGGAGGGTGTGCCGACCACGATCGAGCTGACTCTGCAGGATCTCGCCGCCGAATGCTCGCCCGGCGTGGGCATGGCGGTTTATCTATGGCATTGCGACCGGGACGGCGAATACTCGCTCTACAGCGAGTCGGTTGCTGATCAGAACTATCTGCGCGGAGTCCAGGTCGCGGACGCAACGGGCACGGTGTCCTTCACCTCGATCTTTCCGGCTTGCTACGCGGGCCGCTGGCCGCACATTCACTTCGAGGTCTTCGACTCGCTCGAAGCAGCAGTCGCAGGTGAGAACGCTCGTTTGACCTCGCAGATAGCCATTCCGCAGGACGCGTGCACGACGGTATTCGACTACGACTCCGGGTATTCCCGCAGTATCTCGAACCTGGCCCAGGTGTCCCTCGAATCGGACAACGTGTTCGGGGACGGCTGGGACGCCGAACTGGCCACGGTGAGCGGGACCCCAGACACCGCGATGGCGCTCTCCATCACGATCGGCGTGGCCGAGAAGTCGGCGAACACTGCCGCCGCCCCACCGGCGGGCGGACCAGGCGGCGGCCAACCACCGGAGGGTGGACAGCGCTGATTTCCGGTCATCGTGCTGGTTTTCGGTCGACTTCGCGTTACTGTGACTTGAAGACTCGTGTACTCGAGTCTGTCAACAGGGGGTGCGTGGGTACATGAGCGTCGACAGAGACACGGGCAGTGCAGCATGGCGAGCCGAACCGTGGCCCAGGCCATATCGCGCTGTCCTCCCAGCTCAGGACCCGTTCTTCGCGGCACCCGAGGGCTTCGAGTCGGCCGAGCCCGGCGCCGTGCTCCGTCACCGCGAGGTCGAGGTCGCACTGTTCGGCACCATTGCCCAGCAGGTCGATGCCTGGCAGCTGCTCTACCGAACCACCGATCTCGACGATCAGCCGCAGGTGACCGTCACCACGATCCTGCGGCAGCATGGAGCCGTCGACCTCGATCAGCCGCTGCTGTCCTATCAGTGCGCGATCGACGCGGTCTCGGAGCGCTGTTTCCCCTCGTATGCGCTGCAGCGAGGCGCGAAAGCCTGGGGCGCGGTGCCTCAGTTCGAGTTCGCGATCGTTCTGCACGCCCTGCGTCGTGGATGGGTGGTGTCCCTGCCCGACCACGAGGGCCCCGACGGCCGCTGGGGCGCCCCGCGCGAGCCGGGCTTCTTCACACTGGACGCCGTCAGGGCCGCGCTGGACTTCGAACCCCTCGACTTGAGAATCGACACGTCCGTCGGACTATGGGGGTACTCCGGTGGTGGGCTGGCTACCTCGTGGGCGGCCGAGATGGCGCCCGAGTACGCGCCTGAACTCCGCATCGTCGGAGCGGCCCTGGGATCGCCCGTCGGGGATCCGGCATCGGCGTTCATACGACTCAACGCCACGCTGCATGCCGGGCTACCCACCCTCGTCGTCGGGGGGCTGCGCCGCGCATATCCCGAACTCGACCGAATCGTGCGGGAGCACGTCAATGCCGAGGGTCTGGCATTGCTCGACTCGGTGGACGATCTCACCACGGTCGCTGCGGTGAAGAAGCTCGCCTATCACGACCTGGACAAGTACATCGACCTTCCCTTGGCCGACTTGCTGGCCAAGCCCGAAATCCTGGAGGTGTTCGAGGCCATCCAGCCGGGCCGCACCTCGCCGTCGGTGCCGATGCTCGTCGTGCAAGCCGTGCACGATCAGATCATCGCGGTGGACGACGTCGACGGTCAGGTCGATCGGTACCTCGACCACGGTGTGCACGTGACCTACCTGCGGGACCGGCTCAGTGAACACCTGACCTTGCATCCACTGGCGATGCCGCTCACCCTGGACTGGCTCCAGGACCGGTTCGACGGACATGCGCTCCCAGCGTCGGGAATCACGACGGTGTGGTCGACGGCTGCTTCGCTCGGAGCGGTGCGAGACCTTCTTTCCTTGGCTTGGTCGACGGCTACTGCGGTGTTCGGCCGCCGTCTCTGACTTCAGGCTTGTCCTACTAGCATTCGTGCAATGGCAGCGCACTTACGGTCTCGATCGATGTTGCTGTTTCTGTCGTTCGGCGCGGGTGCAACCGATGCGTTCGCGTTCCTGGCGTTGGGTGGCATTTTCACCGCCAACATGACGGGCAATCTTGTGCTCGTCGGGCTTGTGGGTCGCGAGGATTATGTTCATACGCTCATCGGGGCGTCGGTGGCGATCGCAGTGTTCTTCATGGTGCTGTTCGCCGGGTTCCGGAGCGCGTACCGCGACGGTGCTTCTGCGGCGCGCACGACTATGTGGATGCTCGGGGTGGCTGCGTCGATGCAGTGCGCGGCGGTGGCAGCGTGGTGGAATCTGGGCGGCCCGACTGACCGCGTCGTAGTCGGGGGGCTGATTTCGCTGTCCGCCGCCGCGATGGCGCTGCAGACGGTGGTCGCGCGCACCTCGACGGTGGGTGGTGGGTTGTCGACGACCTTCGTGACGGGAACGCTCGTCAACATCGTCGACGATCTCGCTCGCGGTGATCACCGCTACCTGGTGCTGCGGATGGGTGCGATCGTGGCCCTGGTGATCGGGGCGTTCGTCGGTGCGCTCGCGATTCTGGTCGCGCCCGCACTGGGGCCGGTGGTGCCGGCAGTGACGGGGTGCGCTGCATTCGCGATCAGCGTTGGCGCCGTGCGTCGTCTTCGGCACACGCAGTAGCGCGGCCGGGTGCCGGTTCGCGCACCCGGCCGCGTCGGCCCGCGTCAGTTGCTGGTTTGCGCGGTCCCGTCGGGCAGGCGCCCAGCGCCCCAGCTGCGTTCGATGTACCCGATGACGCTGTCGACCGCGGCGGTCGGCACCTTCTCCGGTTCGCCGTTCTCGAGCGGATCGGTGTGGAAAATGTAGAGACGAGACGCGAACTGTTCGAACGGCAGTGAACCTTCGCCGGCCTTCTCGCCGTTTCCTGCAGTTCCGACGACGACTCCGTCGCCCCAATCCTGACCGCTGTCGTTGTTGGGGTTGAAGAAGAACACTCGCATGATGCCGTCCGGGTCCGGAGCGACACGCAGGATGGTGATGGCGTGCCAACCGATGTAGCGGGCGGCGCTGTCGGTGACGGCGATGCCGGCGGGCTGCGGGTGGATCAGTGGCTGGCCACCGTTGTACGCGGGGTGGTACGACGAGTGGAATTGCCGGATGAAGTCGTCGAGGTCGATCAGGTTTCCGGTTGCGACGTCGACGTTGATGTGGAATCCGCGAGCCGACCACCACCCGTGAAACTCGGGATTGACCCAGCGGTGCGGATCCCCGGGACGATCCGCGCAACGGCGACCCATCTCGGCATAGATCCGGTCGAGGTGGGGAACGAGCAGCTGCGAGACGGGGTCGAGGTCGATCGGCGAGGCTGTGGCGACGCCGCTTGCACTGTCCTTGGACGAGATCGGCTGACCTTCGAAGTGCATCACGATCTCGTCGTCTCGGGCCGCCCAGACGACCATCTGCAGCAGGTAGTCCGGGTCGTTGTACGACCACATGGACAGCGCTCGCGCCGACTGGCAGGTGGGATTGTCGCCCTGTCCGACGCCGAGCGGCTGGCCCAGCATCGAGATCAACCCGCCGAGCAGTCGAGCTTCCGGCTGCGGCGTTGGGCCGAACAGATCGATGAGTCGCTGTCGCACCCCGGGATCGAGCTTCAGCTGCATTTGACGCCACAGTGACGGGACGATGGGCGGCTGATGCAGAATTCCGCGATCGAGCAGAAGTGCGATGCCGTAGAGGCACTGCGCTGCTTCCGGGTGCACGGCCGCGGTGACAAGAGCGTGCACCAATTCCGGATAGCGCTGGAGGCAGGTTCGGCCGGTTTCCGATACGCCGAGCGCCTCGCCGAGCAGGTACGGGTTGTTGTCGATGAGGAAGCGCGCGAGCGTCGCGTGGTACGGCGAGACCAGGCCGGTGTCGTGCATCGCGCGCGCGAATCCGCGGGCCTCGAACTCGAGGTCCTCGGCATCCATGACGTCGAGACGGGATTGGTAGACCTCTACGCCGGGGTCCTCCCGGCAGGCCTCGGTGGGTCCGAACAGGGCGGAGATCAGTCGATCGAGTCCCTGCCCGGATGCGCCGAGGTCGACGTTCGGGTCACCGCGGTACACGGCGATCCGAGTGACGATGGCCTTGACGTGGTCGACCTGGATGGGACGCTGACGCAGTACGCGCCAGATTTCCTCGCCGAGCTCGTCGAGCACGCTGTCGTACCCGATCTCCTCCGCGATGTAACCGAAGAGATCGCGAACGAGGTGTGCCACCCGGCCGAGCCGAACGCGCTCGGCCTCCGACGGCGGCGAGAACAAAACCTCGAGGTTCATCGCCAGTACCTGCGACAGGAAGCGCCTCGCATCCTCGGCGCTCAAGGATGGGTGCTCGTACTCACCGGCGATGATTGCGAGCATTCTGAGCTCGCTGGTTGCCTCGAGAACAACGGTGTCGACGTTGCCGCTGTGCAGACTCGTCCCGACGAAGGAGGGGACGAGTATGTCGGGGTGCGCCCAGTCCGAACCCAGGAACAGGCCGGCGTCTTCGAGTGCTGCGGCGCGTTCGCGCACCGCAGCACACCCGCCCCGCTGCATGAGCACTCGCTGCAGCGAGTCGATGACGCGTCGCAACTTCGTGCTCTTTGAGAAGTCGGGCGCAGCCGCCATCGCCTCGGTTGCATTGTCGAGCTGGGCCAGCCGTGTTTGCAGAGCGGGATCGATCTCTTGGTGCCCGCCCTCGGCCGGGTCGTCGGAGTTCATCGTCTGCGACACCGCACTGAGTCCGTTCCCGAGTTCTTGCCTCACACGTAGAAGTCCAGTTCTTCCTGACGCTTGAGCAGGTCACGCATGACGTAAGGGTCCTCGCCGAAGAAGTACAGCAGACCCCAGTGCGTACCGAATGCGGTGCGCTTGGTGACGGTCTCCTCCAACGGCGCTGCGAGGTCGTTGGTCTCGTAGTAGTCGTGGTCGGCGGTTTCCTCGGGAATCTCGAGGTTGCTCACCACGCGTCGACGTGGGTAGACGCCGAAGCAACCGGCGGTTCCGTTGGCGTCGACGACCTCGCGGGGGAAGAACGCGTCGATCTCTTCCTCGGTGGTCTTCGGGTCGAACGCCAGCACGAGCCCCTGGTAGGCGTTGAAGCCGTAGGCGCGTTCGAGCAGCTCGAAGACCTTGAAGCCTGGCGGCCGGTACGCCACCTCGCCGAAGTACATTTCGCCGTCGCTCGTGACGAAGTACTCCGGGTGGATGAACCCGAACTCGATGTCGAAGGCCTTGATGAGCTTCTCGATCTGTGCGGTGATCGCCGGACGGTACTTCTCGAGTTCCGGTGTCGCGGGCACGAATACCGAGTATCCGAGCGTGACGTACTCCGAGATGTTGAGAAACTTGATCTTGCCCTTGTGAATCCACGCCTCGACGGCGAATTCCCAACCGTCGAGGTGCGATTCCATCAGCACCGGGAACTCGTCGTCGGGGATGGAGTCGACCTCGTCGGGCGTGCGAATGACGCGGTGCCCAAGGCAGCCGGCCTTGTCGAAGGCCTTGAGGTGGATGGGGTCGTTGGGGTCGCCGTCGAGCTTGAGCAGCGTTTGATTGACGCGCCGCAGGAACCGGATGACGTCCTCGCGGTCGTGGGCTTCTTCGAAGATGCCGACACGGATACCGCCGAGCTGCGCGCGTCGCTTCATCAGCGCCTTGTCGCGCAGGAGCATGGCTTGACCGAACAACCGAGGGTTACCGAGCAGCACCGAGTTGATTGCGCCGGCCCACTCCACCGTCTCCTCGTACAGCGGGATCGCGACGTCGACGCCCTTGTCCTGCAGCGTCTCGGCGATCTCGAGTGACCGGTCGTTGAGTCGTTCGAAGTTCCATGGCAGGAACGGGATGTTGTTTTCGGTGCAGTACTGCTCGGCCCACTCCGGAGCGACGACCAGGTACCGACGGTCGAACTTGTCCAAAGCTTCCACCGCTGCCAGGCTCCAGCCCAACAGTGCTACGTAGCCCTTTTCCGGATTCTTCTCCAGGCGTGCGGGCGGCGGCATACAGGTCCTTTCCATCGATTTTTTCAGGTCAGGTCGTCTTACACCGTACATAGGTCGCCGATTCGTCTGCGCGGCGTCGGGTGTGGGCAGGCCCGGCAGTGGTGCAATCGAACAATGCCGAAACACAGCGCCGGCCTGCTGCCGTACCGATTTCGCGACGGGGTGGTGGAGGTGTTGATCGGGCACCCCGGCGGGCCGTTCTGGGCGCGCAAGGACGACGGGGTGTGGTCGGTGATCAAAGGTGAGTACACCGACGAGGATCCCCTGGTCGCGGCGCGGCGAGAGTTCCGGGAGGAAACAGGACTCGAGCTGCCCGACGGCGAAGCCGTGGCCCTGCCCGTGATTCGCCAGCGCGGCGGCAAAGTGGTGACGGTGTTCGCAGTCGAGGCAGATATCGAGGTTGACGGCGCAGTGAGCAATACCTTCGAGATGGAGTGGCCACCGCGGTCTGGGAAGAAGCAATCGTTTCCGGAGCTCGATCGGTTCGAATGGTGCAGCGTGGAGCGTGCGCGCATCAAGCTGTTGGCGGCGCAGGCTGCACTGCTCGACGCGCTGCCGCCGAGTAGCTGACCCTTGACTGAGCGAGCACGAACGTGTCAGTCTTTTCACCACCGACCGATCGATCGCTCGGTCCCGAGAAGTCCAAGGAGCGCTCCTGTGCCGATTGATCTGACCTATTCGCCCGAAGTCGAGGCGCTGATCGAGAAGACGCGGACGTTCGTGCGCACCGAGATTCTCCCGATCGAGGACGAGTTCCACGGCAACGTCGAGGACGCCGGCGGCGACGAGCTGCGCGTTCGGATGCAGCAGGCCGCCAAGGATGCGGGCGTATTCGCCCCGCACGCACCAATCGAATACGGCGGCGCGGGCCTGAACATGTGCGACCGTGCCCCGCTCTTCGAGGAGGGCGGCTACTCGCTGTTCGGTCCGCCGGCGCTCAACATCGGCGCCCCCGACGAGGGCAATGTGCACATGCTCGCCCACATCGCCTCCGATGCGCAGAAGCAGCAGTTTCTCGCCCCGCTCGCCGCGGGCGATGTTCGATCCGCGTTCGCGATGTCCGAGCCCGCTCCGGGTGCCGGGTCCGATCCGTCCGCACTGACCACCGCGGCGGTCAAGGTTGACGGTGGCTGGAAGATCGACGGGCACAAATGGTTCATCACCGGCGCCGACGGTGCAGGCTTCTTCATCATCATGGCCCGCACCTCCGGCAAGCCGGGAATGCGCGGCGGGGCGACGATGTTCCTCGCCCCAGCCGACACCAAGGGGATCAAGGTCGGCCGACACATCGGCACACTCGACAAAGCGATGATCGGTGGACACTGCGAAGTGTTCTTCGACAACGTCTTCGTTCCGGACGAGAACGTGCTCGGAGCCGTCGACGAGGGCTTCGCCTACGCGCAGGTTCGCCTCGGCCCCGCCAGGATGACCCACGTCATGCGGTGGCTCGGGGCTGCGCGGCGCGGGCACGACATCGCCGTCGCACAGGTCGCGCAGCGTGAGGGTTTCGGCTCCAAGCTCGGCGATCTCGGAATGGTCCAGAAGATGGTCGCCGACAACGAGATCGACATCGCGGCAACCCGCGCCCTGCTGATTCAAGCGTGCTTCGCACTCGATCAGGGCTCGCACGCAAGCAATGAGACCTCCATCGCCAAGACCTACGCGGCCGAGGCCGTGTTCCGCATCGTCGATCGCAGCATCCAGATGTGCGGTGGTCTCGGCGTCTCCGACGACCTCCCGCTGGCGCGCCTGTCCCGCGAAGTGCGTCCGTTCCGGGTGTACGACGGTCCCTCCGAGGTGCACCGGTGGGCCATCGCCAAACGTGTTGTCGGCGCAGCGAAGAAGGCGGCACAGTGAAGGATCTACCAGGAATGAACACGCCGGCTCTGGCGCAGTTCTTGAGCGAGAGCGGCATCGAACTCGCCGGAGATCTGCGCGTCGAACTCATCAGCGGCGGTCGTTCCAATCTGACGTTCAAGGCCTACGACGACAAGTCCGCGTGGGTCGTTCGACGGCCCCCGACCAGCGGGCTGACGCCGTCGGCGCACGACATGGCCCGCGAGTGGGCGGTGACGAGTGCACTGCAGTCGACGGCAGTCCCGGTCGCCGAGACTGTCGCCTTCGATGCCGAGGGGACTGTGCTGGGCGCACCGATGACGGTGGTCGGATTCGATCCCGGCCGGGTGATTCGGACCAGAACCGACCTCGAAAGCCTGTCCGACGAGCAGATCACCGCCAACACCGCTGAGCTCATCCTAGTCCTCGCGGCACTGCACGATGTCGACTACGAGGCCGTCGGGCTCGGATCATTCGGCAAGCCCGACGGATTCGTCGGCCGTCAGGTCAAGACCTGGTCGCGGCAATGGGAACGGGTGAAGACGCGTGAGTTGCCAGATGTGGAGAAGTTGCGCGAGAAGCTCGCCGCGAACATCCCGTCGCGGTCCGCGTCCTCGATCGTGCACGGTGATTATCGCGTCGACAACGTGATCCTGAAGGCCGACGATCCCGGTTCGATTGCGGCCGTAGTTGACTGGGAGATGTCCACCCTCGGCGATCCGCTCACGGACGTGGCGCTCATGTGCGTGTACCGCCAACCGATCTTCGACGACGTGTTGGGCGTCAGTGCGGCATGGACGAGCAGTCGCTACCCCTCGGCCGACGATCTGGCCGAGCAGTACAGTCGTCGATCTGGAACTGCGTTGTCGGACTGGAACTTCTACATCGCGTTGGCGAACTTCAAGCTCGGAGTCATCGGCGAGGGCATCACCTACCGCGCCCTCGCCGGGTCCGATACCGGCTCGGGAGCCTCGACCGCTGCCGAGGCCACACACGAGTTCATGGCAGCTGGTCTGCGCGCACTGGACGGCAGGCAATGACGACCTCGAAGTCTGCACTGGTGACCGGCGGCTCCCGCGGCATCGGTCTTGGAATCGCCACCCGCCTATCGGAATTAGGCTATGCGTTGACCGTCACCGCGCGCGATGCGGCGACCCTGGACGCTGTTGCTCCGACGCTGAAAGCCGCCGGAGCACCCGAGGTGGTCACCGTCGCTGCCGATCTTGCGGACCGAGCCGCGGCCGATCGCATCATCGATGCGCACAAGTCGACATACGGGTCGATGGACGCACTGGTGCTCAACGCCGGCGTCGGGACCGCAGGTTCGATCGCCGACTATCCGATGCGCCGCTTCGACAAGACGCTGGACGTCAACTTCCGCGCCCCGTTTGCGCTGCTACAGGGCTCGATGCCGCTGTTGCGCACAGCGGCGGAGAACAATCCGGAGGGCGGGGCCAAGGTAATCGCGCTCGCGTCGATGGCCGGGGTCTATTCCGAGGCCGGACTCGCCGTCTACGGAGCGACGAAGGCTGCGATGCTGTCGCTGATCGACACCCTCAACGCCGAGGAAAGTGGCAACGGAATCTGCGGCACGTCCATCGCTCCCGGCTACGTGGACACCGATATGAGCGACTGGACCAAGGACACGATCCCGGCCGAAACGATGATCCGGGTCGCCGACATCGTTGAGCTCGCGTCGAGCATCCTTGCGCTGTCCTCGCGTGCTGTGGTCCCGCGCATCGTGGTGAATCGGGCGGGAGCCGGGCTGGGAGCGTAGGCCCGGTCGCGTTGGCCCGGTCCCGTTGGCCCGGTCCCGTTGGCCCGGTCCCGTGGCATGAATGGAGCATTCAAGCCGTCTAGCCGTTGTGATGGCCCATTCATGCGGCGTGCGGACGGTCCAGGAGTTCATTCTCGATGCCCGTGTGGGAAGACGGGATGTGCGAAACTTTCCGATGGGTGGCCGTCGGAGCCGCATCGATTTCGGGGGTTGCATGTTCAGCACACGGCGGATCGCGGTGTTCTTCGTCGTTCTCGCATTGAGTTCGGTCGGAATGCCGACAGTGGCCAGCGCGCAACCCGGGGCAGCTCACATCACCTCGCGCGACGACGTGAGCGAGACGTTGGCACAGCTGTCGGTGTATTCGCCCAGCATGGACCGCGCGATCGAGGTGCAGGTACTGACCCCCGTTGTCGGTGCAGGTCCTCGTCCGACCCTGTACATGCTCAGCGGTCTCGGTGAGGAAGACCCGTCGAACAGCATGTGGCTGCGCAAGGGCAGCGCCGCCGGCTTCTTCCGTGACAAGAATGTCAACGTCGTGCTCCCCCTCGCCGGGCCGGGGAGCTTCTATGCAGACTGGCAGCGTGACGACCCGGCGTTGGGGCGCTACCAGTGGGAAACCTTCCTGACCGAAGAACTGCCGCCGCTGATCGACGCCGAATTCGACGGCAACGGACGCGACGGCATCGCGGGACTGTCGATGGGTGCGCAGTCGGCCATGATGCTGGCCTCGCGCAATCCCGATTTCTACTCTGCCGTAGCGGCCTACAGCGGATGCTTCACCTCGGCGGAGCCCGCGGGGCAAGGCAGTATGCGCGCAATCGTGTCCGCTTTCGGGGGCGATGCGAACAACATGTTCGGCGGACCGCTCGACCCCGACTGGGCAGCCCACGACGTGGTGATCAACGCAGAAGGACTTCGCGGCCAAGCCATCTACGTATCCGTCGGCACTGGTTATCCCGGACGGCACGAGTCTTTCCAGACTGCACAGGACTGGGACAGGGTGATCATCGGCGGCGCCATCGAGGCGGGGGCCAACTATTGCACCCACCGACTCGACGAGAGGCTGCGTTCGATGGGTATCCGGGCGACCTTCGACTACGAGAACGCCGGCACCCACTCCTGGCCCTACTGGGTTGACCAATTGCCGAAGAGCTGGCCCACCCTCGCGGGCGGTTTGGGGCTGTAGCTTATCGCCAACGCGAGCGCTGGATTGCACCGAACATCTCGGGCTGGGGACGGGCGGACAACGGCCTATGGGCTAGTCGTCGACTACGAACACGGGCACCATCTCGCTTCCCTGAGTGAGACTGAGCAGCTTAAAATCGCAGTGGCTCAGCCGCACAATCCAGGAATGTCCGAATGGATGGCACGCGGGTTGGTCGCGGCGGCGGATGCGCCTGTGGGATCCGACCGACGTGCCAGGTTCTACCAACTCAGCTGATGCCACGCGCGCCCTTCGAGTTGGCCCTGCTGAGCTGATGCGGAGCACTCAATGCGCACAACTCGAGCATCATTTCGTAACCGCGAACCGTGCATATTGCTCACTTCTGAACCCTTCTATTGCGCCTCCTGGCGATTATTGGTTGTGTTCTAGGTAACAGTGCAACCGTCACGGAGGCCGCCATGAACACCGCCTACTTCACCACCGGCGACGAACTGATTCAGATCGTCGCTCCCGACGGCGCGCGTAGCGAACCGTCCGAGTTCAGCGAGTCCGTCGCCGACATCAGCACCGACAAGCTGTGCGATCTGTACGAGGACCTCGTCGTCGTGCGGCGTATCGACGCCGAGGCCACCGCGCTGCAGCGGCAGGGTGAACTGGGACTGTGGGCGCCGCTGCTCGGGCAGGAGGCAGCTCAGGTCGGATCCGCGCGAGCGCTGCGCAGTGACGATTTCGTCTTCGGCAGCTATCGCGAACACGGCGTCGCGTACTGCCGCGGCGTGGATCCGACGCAGATGCTTCGGTTCTGGCGCGGATCGACGCAATCCGGCTGGGACCCGTACCGATACAACATGACGACACCGGCGATCATCGTCGGCTCCCAGGCCCTGCACGCCACCGGGTACGGCCTCGGGATGAAGTTCGACGGCGTGGAAGGTGCGGTCATCACCTACTTCGGTGATGGCGCGACCAGCCAGGGCGATATCTCCGAAGCATTCGGCTTCGCAGCGAGTTTCGAAGCCCCTGTGGTGTTCTTCTGCCAGAACAATCAGTGGGCCATCTCCGAACCGGTCGCGCTGCAGACGCATACGTCCATCGCCGAGCGCGGGCGCGGATTCGGCGTCCCGGCGCTGCGGGTGGACGGCAATGATGTGCTCGCGGTGCTGGCGGCGACCAGAACCGCCCTGATGCGAGCGCGGGAAGGTAGCGGACCGACGCTGATCGAGGCGGTCACCTACCGAATGGGCCCACACACCACCTCGGACGATCCGACGCGGTACCGGCCCGCCGGACTCGACGACGAGTGGCGAGCCAAAGACCCCATCGACCGCATCGAGCGACTGCTCGAACGCGAGGGCGTCATGGACGAGACCCTGCGGGGCCGCGTGGCCGAGCGCGCCGATGACACTGCTGCCGACCTGCGTCGCGGCTGCCTCGGCACCGTGGAACCGGCCCCGATGTCGCTGTTCGACAACGTCTACGCGGACCCGCATCCGCTGATCGACGAGGAGCGCGAGGCGTACGCCGCGTATCGCGCCGGATTCGAAGGAGTTCAGTCATGACCGCGACGCTTGCTGCACCCGCTGCCCTTCCTATGGGGAAGGCGCTCAATGCCGCGTTGCGCCGCGCGATGGAGGACGACGCGAAGGTCGTACTTCTCGGCGAGGACATCGGCAAGCTCGGCGGGGTCTTTCGCATCACCGACGGGTTGCAGAAGGACTTCGGCCCGAACCGAGTCATCGACACTCCGCTGGCCGAGTCCGGAATCGTCGGTACGGCAGTCGGACTCGCGATGCGCGGCTACCGGCCCGTGGTAGAGATCCAGTTCGACGGCTTCATCTACCCGGCGTTCGACCAGATCGTCTCGCAGGTGGCCAAGCTGCACTATCGTACGGGCGGCAACGTGAAGATGCCCATCACCATCCGCGTGCCCTACGGCGGCGGAATCGGTGCCGTCGAACATCATTCGGAATCACCCGAGGGATACTTCGCTCAGACGGCCGGTTTGCGCGTGGTCAGCTGCAGCAATGCCGCCGACGCCAACATGATGTTGCGTCAGGCAATCGCCTCGGACGACCCGGTGCTGTTCTTCGAGCCGAAGCGCCGCTACTGGCAGAAGGGCGATGTCGACGTCACCGCCTCGATCGAGGACGCCTACCCGCTGCATCGCGCGCGCGTTCTCCGCGAGGGAGTCGACGCGACCGTCCTCGCCTACGGGCCCTTGGTGGCGACGGCGCTGCAGGCCGCGGATATCGCAGCGGGGGAGGGGCGCTCGCTCGAGGTGATCGATCTGCGCTCGCTCTCACCGCTGGACATGGACACCATCGCAGCGTCGGTGCGCAAGACGGGCCGGCTCGTCATCACCCACGAGGCCGCCACCTTCATGGGCATCGGTGCGGAAATTGCTGCACGCGTGCAGGATCAGTGCTTCTACAGCTTGGAGGCACCGGTTCAGCGGGTCGGTGGGTTCACCGTTCCCTATCCGCCCGCCAAACTCGAGGAGTACTTCCTCCCCGACGCCGACCGGATTCTCGACGCAGTCGACCGCACCCTGATTGGACCTGCCTGACATGACACAGAGCTTCCGGCTGCCCGATCTCGGTGAGGGACTCACCGAGGCCGAACTGGTCACGTGGCTCGTCGAGGTCGGCGATACCGTCGAACTCAACCAGGTGATCGCCGAGGTCGAAACAGCCAAGGCCTCCGTCGAACTGCCCTCGCCCTACGCCGGGACAGTCACCGCGCTGCGCGCCGAAGCGGGCACCACCGTCGAGGTCGGAACGCCCATCATCGATATCTCCGACGGCGACGGCAGCGGTCCGGTTGCCGAGGAACCTGCACAGGACGAGGAGCGGATACCTGTCCTCGTCGGCTACGGCGTCGCCGGGGAGGGGCGTAGCCGGCGCGGGGACAGGAAGGTATCCGAGCCGGAGCACACCCCTGTCGAGAGTTCGAAACCACTGGCCTCCCCGCCGGTGCGGTATATCGCACGGCAGGAAGGCATCGATCTGGCCGATGTGCCGGCCACGGGGCCCCGCGGCGAGGTGACCCGCGAGGACATCGCGGCGTACCTGTCCGATCGCCATGAACCCGTCCTGGTCGAAACCGCTCGAAACGAAACCCGCACACCGATCAAGGGCGTCCGGAAGCACACAGCCGCGGCGGTGGTGTCGAGTGCGTTCACAGCCCCGCACGTCACCGAGTTCATCACCGTCGACGTGACGCCGACCGTCGAACTGCTCGACAAGCTGCGCGGCACGAAGCACTTCCGCGATATCAAGCTGACGCCGTTGGCGCTCGTCGCGAAGGCCCTCGTTGTTGCGCTGCGGTCCAATCCGAGCCTGAACTCGGAATGGGACGAGGAGAATCAAGAGATCGTGACCAAGGGGTACGTCAATCTCGGTATCGCTGCCGCGACGCCGCGGGGCCTGATGGTGCCCAATATCAAGGATGCGCACACGCTCGGTCTGCGGGATCTCGCGCGGGCTCTCGGCGAACTGACCGAGACGGCCAAGGAAGGAAAGACCGGACAGGCCGATCTCGTCGACGGAACCATCACCATCACCAATGTCGGTGTCTTCGGGGTGGATTCGGGGACTCCGATTCTCAACCCGGGGGAGGCGGCGATCCTGTGCTTCGGCGCGATCCGTCGTCAACCGTGGGAGTTCGAGGGTGAGATTGCGCTGCGATCGCTGACGACGCTGAGTCTGTCGTTCGATCATCGCCTCGTCGACGGTGAACAGGGTTCGCGCTTCCTCGCAGATATCGCCTCGGTCCTTTCGGATCCGCTCAATCTGATTGCGCTGGCATGAGCGCGATACCCGACGTCGTCATCCTGGGAGGCGGATCGGGTGGCTACGCGTGCGCCTTCCGTGCGTCGCAACTCGGCATGTCGGTGACGCTGATCGAGAAGGACAAGGTCGGCGGCACCTGTCTGCATCGCGGTTGCATCCCGACGAAGGCACTGCTGCATTGCGCCGAGGTCGCCGACACCGCGCGCGACAGCGAGGAGGTGGGGGTGCGAAGCAGCTTCGACGGTATCGACATGGCCGGCGTGCACTCCTACAAGGATGGCGTCGTCA